>OLGM01000164.1_pt1 | contig 48965 bp, 45 predicted proteins | sample 1606001 | NCBI WGS metagenome assembly OLGM01 (sample SAMN03283294) | human gut metagenome | biome: human-associated habitat; material: feces | host: Homo sapiens | place: Peru | collected 2012
CTCTCCCTTTGGGAGAGGTGGATGCGAACGCAGTGAGCAGACGGAGAGGGCGAGGATGCTTGCCGCGGGGCAGCTGTTCCCGGACATAAAGTAAAGGATAAGTATTATGGCAGAACAACTCTGGAAGGGTCGGTTTTCCAAGGCGGTGGACAGCCGCGTCAACGACTTCAACTCCTCCATCCGCTTCGACCAGCGGATGATCGCGCAGGATATGCGCGGCAGCGGCGTCCATGCCGCCATGCTGGCACGGCAGGGCATCATCTCGGAGCAGGACTGCACGGATATCCTCAGCGGTCTGGCTTCCATCGCGGACGATCTGTCCAGCGGGGCACTGACCATCGACCCCGCCGCCGAGGACGTGCATACCTTTGTGGAGCAGACCCTGACCGCCCGCATCGGGGATGCGGGCAAGCGGCTGCACACCGGCCGCAGCCGCAACGATCAGGTGGCGCTGGATATCCGCCTGACTTTGCGGGATTACAGCAAGACCTTGCAGGCTTACATCGTGGAGCTGGTGCGGGTGCTGTGCAAAAAGGCCGCGGAGAATACCGCCTCCGTCATGCCCGGCTACACCCATTTGCAGCGTGCTCAGCCCATCACCTTCGGCCATGCGCTGATGGCCTACGCTTCCATGCTGCTGCGCGACCTTGACCGCTTTGCGGACGCCACTGCCCGCATGGACAGCCAGTGCCCGCTGGGCTCTGGCGCACTGGCGGGCACCACCTACCCGCTGGACCGTGATTTCACCGCCGAGAAGCTGGGTTTTGCCGCCCCCTGCGCCAACAGTCTGGACGGCGTGTCCGACCGTGATTTCTGCATCGAGCTGGCAAGCGCCATCTCCATCTGCATGATGCACCTGTCCCGCCTTTCAGAGGAGATCATCCTGTGGTGCAGCTGGGAGTTCAAGTTCATTGAGCTGGACGATGCCTTTACCACCGGCTCGTCCATCATGCCCCAGAAGAAGAACCCCGATGTCACCGAGCTCATCCGCGGCAAGACCGGCCGCGTGTACGGCGATTTGAACACCCTGCTGGTGATGATGAAGGGCCTGCCGCTGGCTTACAACAAGGATATGCAGGAGGACAAGGAAGCTATCTTTGATGCAGTGGATACCTTGGAGCTCTGTCTCAAGACCATCACTCCCATGCTGGATACCATGAAAACGCTGCCCGCCAATATGCGCCGCGCCGCCGCAAAGGGCTTTATCAACGCCACCGACTGCGCCGACTACCTGACCAAGAAGGGAATGCCCTTCCGGGATGCCTACAAGCTGACCGGCTGCATGGTGTCGGACTGCATTGCCGCCGATAAAACGCTGGAGGAGCTGACCCTGACCCAGTTCCAGAGCTACAGCCCGCTGTTCGGGGCCGATATCTATGATGCCATCGACCTTGTGCACTGCTGCGAGGGACGCACCAGCTACGGTGGGCCCAGCGCCGCCAGTGTCCAGCGCCAGATCGCGCTGGCAACGGCGCGGCTGGACGCATGGGAGGAGGAAAACGCATGAAGGTAAAGGTATTTATTGATGGCTCTTCCGGCACCACCGGCCTGCGCATTGCCGACCGTCTGGCCGAACGGCCGGAGATCGAGCTGCTGTCCATCTCTGCCGAAGGGCGCAAGGACGTGCACGAGCGGGCAAAGGTCATCAATTCTGCCGACCTTGCTTTCCTCTGCCTGCCGGATGCAGCTTCCAAAGAGGTGCTGCCCCTGCTGCGCCCGGATGTGAAGGTGCTGGACACCTCCACTGCCTTCCGCACCGATGCCGCATGGGACTACGGCTTCCCGGAGCTGAAGGGACAGAAGGCAAAGATCCAGAACTCTTACCGCGTGGCGGTGCCCGGCTGCTATGCCAGCGGCTTTATCAGCATTGCCCGCCCGCTGGTGGAGCTGGGGCTGGTGGCAAAGGACTACCCCTTCAGCTGCACCGGTATCTCCGGCTACTCCGGCGGCGGCAAAAAGATGATCGCGGACTACGAAAGCCCCGACCGCCCGGCGCAAAGCAAGCTGGATGCGCCCAAGAGCTACGGCCTGAGCCTTGGCCACAAGCATCTGCCGGAGATGCAGAAGATCAGCGGCCTTGCGCACACGCCGATGTTCGTGCCGGTGGTGTGTGACTACTACTGCGGGATGCAGGTGCTGGTGCCGCTGGATCTTACCCTTGCGGGCACCACTGCCGAGACCGTGGCTGCCGCCCTTGCGGACTACTACAAGGACGCCGCCACCGTGAAGGTGCACGGGCTGAACGAGCCGCTGCCGGAAAACGGCCTGTACTCCAACGCCATGGCGGGCACCGACCGCATGGAGCTGTACCTGACCGTGAACGCCGCCGGGGACCAGATGATGCTGGTCTCGCTGTTTGATAATCTGGGCAAAGGCTCCTCCGGTGCCGCCGTCCAGTGCATGAACCTGATGCTGGGTCTGGAAGAGACGAAGGGCTTGGAATAAACTTGTTTTTCTTTGTGGGAAAGGAAAATCGTTATGCAGTATAAGGAAGTTGCGGGCGGCATCTGCGCGCCCAAGGGTTTTGCCGCCGCCGGTGTCCATTGCGGCATCCGGGCAAATCACAGCGAAAAATACGATCTGGCGCTCATCAAGGCCGAGGTGCGCTGCGCTGCTGCGGGCGTATACACCACCAACAAGGTCTGCGGTGCGCCCATCAAGGTGGACCGCGCCCATCTGACCGATGGCTATGCACAGGCCATTGTGGTCAACAGCGGCAACGCCAACACCTGCGCCGCCAACGGCGTGGCGCTGGCAGAAGAGTGCTGCGCCCTGGTGGGCAAGGCGCTGAACATTGACGAAAAGGACGTTCTGCCCGCCTCCACCGGCGTCATCGGTCAGCCCATGGTCATCGACCCCTTTGCCCGGGGCATCCCGGCGGCAGCGGAAAAGCTGGCTGCCACCGCGCAGGGCAGCACGGACGCCGCCACTGCCATCATGACCACCGACACCCATAAAAAGGAGTATGCCATCCAGTTTGAGCTGGGCGGCAAGGTGTGCACCGTGGGTGCTATCGGCAAGGGCAGCGGCATGATCGCCCCCAACATGGCTACCATGCTGGCGTTCTACACTACGGACGCCGCCGTCTCGCCCGCGCTGCTGGAAAAGGCGCTCAAGACCGTTGTGCCCGGCACCTATAACCAGATGAGCGTGGATCTGGACACCTCCACCAACGACACCCTCATCATCATGGCGTCCGGTCTTGCGGGCAACCCGGAGATCTGCGAGGAGAACGCGGACTACGCCGCCTTTGTGGCGGCACTGACCGCCATTGCAGAGCATATGTGCGCCGAGCACGCCGGAGACGGCGAGGGTGCCACCCACCTGATCACCTGCGAGGTGACCCATGCGCCCGACCTCAAGACCGCCCGCGCCGTGAGCCGCAGCGTGGTCTGCTCCAACCTGTTCAAGGCGGCGGTCTTTGGCCGCGATGCCAACTGGGGACGCATCCTGTGCGCCATCGGCTATACCCCCGGGGACTTCTCCATTGATAAGGTCTGCGTCTGGCTTTCCAGCAAGGCGGGCGAGGTGTACGTGTGCGAGAACGCCGCTTACCATCCGTACAGCGAGGACGAGGCCGCCAAGGTGCTGGCAGAGCACGATATTCTGGTCAAGGTGGATATGGGCACCGGCGAGGCAAGCGCCAAGGCGTGGGGCTGTGACCTGACCTACGACTATGTGAAGATCAACGGCGATTATAGAACTTAATGGAACTCCCCCAGTCGCCTGCGGCGACGGAAGGAGTTTGTCTGGTGGAAAACGAATGCCGGAGCAAGTGTGCTGGCGGCAAGGAGAGTATATGAAAAACGAAGAAATGGCGCGGCTTTTTTCGGAGGCCACCCCTTATATCCAGAAATACCATGGCAGGACCATGGTCATCAAATACGGCGGCAACGCCATGATCAACGAGACGCTGAAAAACGCTGTGATGAACGACCTTGTCACCCTGACGCTGCTGGGCGTGCGGGTGGTGCTGGTGCACGGCGGCGGCCCTGCCATCAACGAGATGCTGAAAAAGGTGGGCGTGGAGAGCCACTTTGCCAACGGTCTGCGGGTGACGGACGATGCCACCATGGAGATCGTGCAGCAGGTGCTGGCCGGTAAGGTGAACAAGGATCTTGTGGCAAAGCTGCGCGGGCGCGGCGTGGGTCTGTGCGGCATGGACGGACAGATGCTCCGCTGCACCGAGCTGGACCCCCAGCTGGGTCATGTGGGCGAGATCGTCCATGTGGACGCCACCCTGATCGAAAGCCTGCTGGATGGCGGCTTTATCCCGGTCATCGCCACTGTGGGCATGGACGACCTCGGACAGGCGTACAACGTCAACGCGGATACTGCCGCTGCGCAGATCGCCATTGCCCTCAAGGCCGAAAAGCTGGTGTCCATGACCGATATCGCGGGTCTGCTGCGGGATAAGGAGGACGAGACCACCCTCATCCCCGAGGTGGAAGTGACCGAGATCGAGGGCTACAAGTCCGCCGGTATCATTGCGGGCGGCATGATCCCCAAGATCGGCGGCATGGCGGATGCCATCTATCAGGGTGTGCACGAAGCTGTTATCATTGACGGCCGCGTGCCGCACTCCATTCTGCTGGAACTGTTCTCCGACCGCGGCTCCGGTACCCGCTTCTACCGCCGCAGCCACCGCGAATAAAAAGATTGCGCAATCGCCGGCGGAAAGCTATAATAAAGGCAACGAGCCCGATCCGCTTTATTCTTTGCCGGAAAGCTTGCCGTTGCAAAAGCCTTCCCCCGGACGGGGGAAGGTGGATGTGAACGCAGTGAACAGACGGATGAGGGCGCAGGCAAGCAGTAGCTAACGGGTAATTACCCCTCATCCGGCGCTACGCGCCACCTTCCCCCCAAGGGGTGAAGGCTTCAGAGGAGTCCGCAAGGCTTTGCGCAATAACTCCATGTTACAGGAGGTACACCTATGGATTCTGAAAAAGTCATCAAGCGGGACAACGAGTACGTCCTGCACACCTATAACCGCAGCCCCATCGTGCTGGAAAAGGGGCACGGGCTGTACGCCGAGGGCCCTGAGGGACAGAAGTATCTGGACTTCACCAGCGGCATCGGGGTGAACAGCCTTGGCTACTGCGACCTTGCATGGGCAGAAGCCGTGTCCCAGCAGGCACACAAGCTGCAGCACACCTCCAACCTCTACTATACCGCACCCTGCGGCAAGCTGGCCAAAAAGCTGTGCAAGCGCACCGGCATGAGTAAGGTGTTTTTCGGCAACTCCGGTGCCGAAGCCAACGAGGGTGCTATCAAGGCCGCCCGCAAGTACAGCGTGGATCATTACGGCAAGGACCGCTACAACGTCATCACGCTGGTCAACAGCTTCCACGGCCGCACCCTTGCCACCCTGACCGCCACCGGGCAGGGGGTGTTCCACAACTATTTTGGCCCCTTCAACGAGGGCTTCCAGTACGTCCCGGCGGGCGATATCGAAGCGCTGCGGGAACTGGTGGACCGCCACACCTGCGCCGTGATGATGGAGCTCATTCAGGGCGAGGGCGGCGTGATGGCGCTGGACCCGGAGTATGTGCAGGCCGTGCGCGCTTTGTGCGACGAAAAAGACCTTGTGCTCATCGTGGACGAGGTGCAGACCGGCGTAGGCCGCACCGGCACCTTCCTGTGCTGCGAGCACTATAACCTCAAGCCGGACATCGTCACCCTTGCCAAGGGGCTGGGCGGCGGTCTGCCCATCGGTGCGGTGCTGATGAACGAAAAGGTAGCCGAGGGCATGGGCCCCGGCACCCACGGCTCCACCTTCGGCGGCAACCCGGTGGTATGCGCCGGTGCCAACGTGGTGGTGGACCGTCTGGACCAGAGCTTCCTTGCACAGGTCAGCGAGCGCGCCGTGCAGCTGCGCACCGGTCTGGCAAAGCTGCCCCACGTCAAGAACATTTCCGGCATCGGCCTGATGGTGGGCATCGAGTTCTTTGACGTGCAGGCTGCGGATGTGCTGGCTGCCTGCCGGGAAAAAGGCCTGCTGGTGCTTACCGCCAAGACCCGGCTGCGCCTGCTGCCGCCGCTTACCGTCTCCGAGCACGAGGTAGACATGGCGCTGGATGTGCTGGCCGAGGTGCTGGGCACGATGGAGCCGACCGCTCCGAAGGAGCAGGCATGAAAAATCTGCTGAAAATGAGCGACCTTTCCCCCGCCGAGCTGACCCATATTCTGGATGTGGCTGACCAGCTGAAAGCGGACTGCAAGGCAGGCCGCACCGAGCCGCTGCTGGCGGGCAAAAGCGTGGCGCTGCTGTTCTCTAAGGCGTCCACCCGCACCCGCACCAGCTTTGAGGTGGGCGTGTATCAGATGGGCGGCCTTGGCAACTACATGAACACCGCCGAATTGCAGGCCGGGCGCGGCGAGCCTTTGCGGGACACCGCCCGGGTGCTGGGGCGCTACTACGACTGCGCCGTCTGGCGCACCTACCGCCAGAGGGACTTGGAAGAGCTGGCGGAGCTTTCCGGTATTCCGGTGATCAACGGCCTGACCGACTACGCCCACCCCTGTCAGGTGCTGGCTGACCTGATGACCATCCGGGAGCGCCGGGGCACGCTGGCAGGGCTGAAGCTCTGCTTTGTGGGTGACGGCAGCAACATGGCAAACAGCCTGATCGTGGGCGGCCTTTTGGCGGGGATGCAGGTGTCCTGCGTCTGTCCCCCGGGCTACCGCCCGGCAGCGGATGTGCTGATGTTTGCCCACAAATACGGCAGCGCTTTCCACCTGACCACCAACCCCGCCGAGGGCTTGCGGGACGCGGACATCGTGGCTACCGCCGCGTGGAACACCACCGCTCTCGGCACTGCCGAGAGCGAGCAGCGCCTGCGGGATTTTGTGGGCTTCCAGCTGACCGGCCGTCTGCTGGAAAACGCCAAGCCGGACGCGCTGGTGCTGCACTGTCTGCCCGCCCACCGGGGCGAGGAGATCTCCACCGCCCTGTTCGAGCAGCACGCGGACGAGATCTTTGACGAAGCGGAGAACCGTCTCCACGTCCAGAAAGCCGTGCTGGCGGTGCTGCTGGCGGGGAAGTAAAACAACACAATAACAAAAAGGGACTGCTGCACAGCGCTGTGCAGCAGTCCTTTTTTGCGCCCACACGGGACGGAGCAAAGGTCTTTTTACGGATTTTTGGGGCAATTCGAGACATTTTAGAGGCTTTCGTGCAAAAAGGCTCTACTTTTTCCGCCACCGGTGGTATAATGCAGGTGCAGAGAAGCACTCTGAAAATATGCCATTCCCATAATTCCTATAGAGCAGAAAACCGTCCGGTAACCGCAAGCCGGGCGGTTTTCTGTTTCTGGAGACGCACCTCGGCAGCGCGCATTTCAAATCGTCTTACCCGGGCACCCGGCGGCCTGCCATGCGGCGCAAAGAACCTCTTTTTCTGGCTTGGAGAGCTTTTTCAGGGCGGCTTCCCGGCGCAGGGCGGCGCTTTTGTCCGCGCAGCGCTCTATATAGGCAAAGCCCACCGCGCCGTGGGCGCGGGTGTAGCGCGCCCCTTTGCCGCTCTGGTGCGCTTTCAGCCGGGCGGCGGGGTGGTTCGTCCAACCGGTGTACAGCTGCCCGCCGGTGCAGCGCACCATGTAGACGTAGGCGGCGTCAGGCAAGGCGTCCATTGTTTTTCAGCACCTGACGGCAGGCGGCAAGGGCTGTCTCCTTGTCCTTGGCGGTGATGAGAAAGCGGCTGGCGTGGCAGAAGCTGATGCCCGGGATGCCGCTCTTCTGCTCGATGACCTCCTGCGGCTGCCCTGCCCACGACTGCGGGAAGGGCAGCTTGGACTTTTTGGTCTTGTGGTCGGTGACGCACTGGGCGCTCCACCCGCCGCGCTGGCTGGGGTACACCACAAACAGGGCGTCGGTCTTGTACAGGCCGTTTTTCCACGGCAGATAGCAGGGCAGCACCACGATGCCGTCGCGGGAATTCCGGTACGCCTGCTGTACTTTTTCGTCCGCGCGGTTCACGGCGTTGGCGCTGTCAATCTGATTTTCCAGAATCTGCTTTGCCACGGCCACCGCCTTGAAAAAGCAGCTGTCCTGATCTTCCTTGGAGTCCCACACCGGGTTGAAAAAGCCGATGGCATCGCACAGGCTGTTCTGCTCGCCGGTGTTGTCGTTCAGGTCCAGCGGCTGGATGAAGTTTTCGTCAATGAGCCGCGCCTGCCGCTCGCCCACAAGGCCGGGGCCCAGCACACGCCACAGCAGGCCAAAGGCCGCGTAGGGCACGCCGTTGGCGCGGTATTCCCGGGGCTCCTGATGGTGGTCGAACATCCCGAAGCCAATGTCGTACACGATGCCGTCAAAATCATCAGGCACAGTAAAGCCCCGGGTGATCTTGATATCCGGGCGCAAAATTTGCAGCAGTGCCGTAGCAAACACGTCATCGGCATGGAACTTGCCGGCGTGGGTAAAACCGTTTGCGGGAATTTTCATGGACTTGATACCTCTTCTTTATTTTCAGATACACCTTAGTTTCATCTGGTATCAGTATAGCACAATCCCGCCCGTGGGACAACAAAAAGGAGCTGCCGCACCATGTTTGGTGTAGCAGCTCCAGATCGTTTTTTTGTATTACAGCGCCGAGTAGCCAAAGCTGTTCACCAGCGCGTCGATGTGCTGCCCGGCCTTGCACAGGGGGCAGTCGCGGGAGTCGAAGCTGGCGTAATCCGGCAGACTGGTGGGGTCGAAGATGGAAGTGACCGGGTAGCCGAGGCACTCGTGGGTGGTGGCAAAGATGGCCGAAAGCCCGGCCACGATGCCGCCGTAGTAGTTCACGGCTTCTACGGCTGCCTGAATGGTGTAGCCGGTGGTGATGGATGCCGCCAGAATGAGGACATGCTTGCCCTTGACCATGGGGGCAAGATTATCCCGCAGAATGATCTGGCTGCCGGAGGTGTATTCCGGTGTGACGATATAGATGGTCTTGTGGGCGTTCATATTGGTAAAGCCGTCCTTGGTCAGCTCGTTGGCAAGGCAGGTGCCGATGACCTGCGTGCCATCCAAGCAGAGCACGGTATCCACGATGGTGCTGTGCTGGTAAGCGCTGACCAGCTCCTTGGCCACGGCCTTTGCCTCGGAAAGGCGGGTCTTTTGAGTGGTCACGTCGATGTAATAGTTGATGTGGCTGTGGCTGGTTGCAAAATGTCCCTTGGCCACCCGCAGGAACAGTTCGCTTTTGCTGGTGGGAAGCTTGACCATGTTGATCATTGTACAGCACTCCTTTTTTCACCGGGCGCAGCTGCGCCACAAAATACAAAACAGCGCGGCAACGCATTCTGGTTGCAGCGCTTATTTTTCTTCTCTGCTTCTTTATTGTACTGAAAAATGCTGCTGTGCACAAGACACAAACCTGACGAAAAACCTTGCTTTTTTACAGACATATCGCCGAAAACTTGGATGCAAAAGCAAAAGAGGCCGCGGCACAAACGTGCAGCGGCCTCCGGTCAAGATTCAAATAGGATGCGCTTATTTTTTGCTCTCAGTAAGAGCCTTTTCATATACTTCCTTGGTGATCTCCCAAGTCATGGAATATTCCGAGTTCTCGCGGATGGGCATATACTTAAACACAACGGTGTCGCCTTCCTGCAGAGTGGGGAAGCCGGTGGCTTTCAGATGAAGCTTGACGGGCGTCTTTTTCACGATCTGGCTGTTCTCAGCGTCCAGGATCTTCACGCCGCCGTTGTTCATGCTCAGATAACGCTGATTGCCCTCAGAATCCTTTACGGCAAGGGAGAAGCAGTAAGGATCCAGCGGGATGGGGTTTGCACGGATAGATTCGATGTCCACTTCTAAGGTGCAGGTGCCGTTCACGATCTTCATGGTATTCAGACCGGCAATAATCTGCAGCCTGCTGGTGATCGCACTGGGCAGCTCTTTGCTTACCGGGTTGTTGGGATCCTGATATTCACAGCCGCCCAGCAGACTGGCACCAGCCACAGCCACCGCAGTGGCTGCCGAATACTTCAGGAATGCGCGGCGGGAAAATGTATAAGACATAGTTTGTTCCTCCGTTTTTTACCAGTATGTTCTTCCGGCCGACGGGAATCAGGTCTTGGACTTCAGAGCGTCTGCGTCCAGCTTCCAGTTGGCGTTGAACTCGCTGTACTCCAGATCGGGATAGAAGGTAAGGGTCACCGGGCCGTTCTTCAGTGCGTTCAGCCCTTTTGCGGTCACAATATAAGTAACAGTCTCACCCTTCTTGACCTGCTGGCTCAGTGCATCCGGGCTGGTAACCTGCAGCTTGTCATTCTGATAGGCAAGATATCCGTTTGCCTTTACGGCAAAGTTTGCTTTGGTCACTTCCAGTGCGTTATTGCGGCCGTTGGTGACGACCAGCCGGAAGGTGGTGGTGTTGGTAGCCGCATTGCATTCCACCCGTTCCAGCGTAGATACGACCTTCAGCACCGTGTTGCTGGTGCCGGTGGCGTACTGCACCGGAGCATAACCGGAACAGCCGGTCAGCAGACCACTGCCCGCTACGGCCACAGCGGTGAGGGCGGTATATTTCAGGAAAGAGCGGCGGGAAAATTCCCCAGTCATATGCGTTCCTCCTTTGGGACATATAAATACAGATTCTACCATAAGGCACTACCTATACAATAGGCGAAACGGGAACAAAAGTCAATGATTTTTCACAAAACAAATGTGAAGATTTTGTGGCAGCATTGCGCATTTTGGACGAAGATTAAGCGGGATTTTTGGTGATTTTGTTAGCTGCGGATCACATCAGAGGCGTTCATGACAAACGTCAGGGTCTTGCCCTCCACAAAAGTGGGAGCATAAGTGACCTTCAGCTGTTTCCAGTCCTTGGGCACCATGAGCATCAGCACGATGTAGGCGCTGCCCTGCGGGGGCAGGCTCTCCACGTCAGAAAAGCTCTGGGAATTGGCGTTGTACAGCGAGATATTGGCGCAGCAGGCTGCGGGCTGGTCATCACAGACAGCAGTAAAGTCCGGGGTGGCAGCGGCCATGGCCTGAAAGTTTGCGTCCACATTCTCCAGCGGGGGCACGGGGTAAGCTTCATTGATGGCGTCAATGCCTTGTGCGCCGATGGCGTAGCTTTCGGTCTTGCTGCGGTTGACGGTAGTCACTCGCACACCCAGATACTCGTAGCCCGCCGGCTGCATGGGGTCCTGCGTCAGGTGGAACACGCTGGTCAGCTGCACGCCCAGACCGTTCCAGCTGCGGACGGTATCACCGACCTTGACCTCTACCACGGTATCATCGCCGTTGGACTTGCAGCCGCCCAGCAGGCTGGCTGCGCCCAGTGCCGCGGCGGATGCGCCGGTGCACTTGAGGAAGCTGCGGCGGGAAATAACAGTAGACATAGGTTTATATCCTCCTTGAAGGGTCAGTTTCTTATTCTTCTCTCTCTGGTTATACCGTTTCCGGTACGCAGATGCAAGAGTCCGGGCTGATTCTTTACAACAATTTCACAAGCCGGTCACTCCTGCGGAAAAAGCCCCTTGACGTGGGTCTCGCTGGTCTTGACCAGATTTAACAGGCTGGGCGTGTACAGGGGAAATTCCCGCGTCAGGCTCTCGGTGGTCATGGAAAGGCAGGCGGGATCCTTGATACCCTCGCCGCCGTTCACGTCCTGCCCATCCAGCAGTGCCTCTACATTGGCTTCAGACATCTGCATCACGGCGTCAGAATAGCCGTGCCAGCGGTGCGGCTCGATGCTGAACATACTGGCGGCGTTGTGCGGCTCGGCAGAATAGAGCAGCCGGAACATCTTGGCCACCGCCATCATCAGATAAGCGCTCACCTCGGTGGTCAGTGCCTTGCTGTGGCACTGGCCGATCTTGGCATACAGCACGTTCAGGCTGTTGGAGATGAGTTTTTTGTTCATGGTGGGCAGCACGCTGCCGTGGTAGATGCTGTCCTTCATCTTTTCGGGGTTGGGCAGATCCTCGGCAGAAAGCATCATACCGTTGCGCTCGGCGCTGCGGCCCAGCAGGTAGTCGCAGGAGACATTATAATAATCTGCTACCCGCACCACAAAATCCAGACCGCACTCGCGGATGCCTTTTTCGTAGTGGGACAGCAGTGCCTGAGAGACCCCCAGATCCTCTGCTGCCTGCTTTTGGGTAATGCCGCGCTCCTTGCGCAGCAGCTTGATGATGCGATTGAACTCCATGGTATGCTCTCCTCAATATTCGAAGGGATTTTTTGGTGATATCCTTGTTTTTGGTTTACAACAGGTTGATTATACACATTGGAAAACGACTTGTAAAGCAAGAAAAATGCCGATATTTTTCGCCTTTTTTCGTCATTATTGTCAAAAGTCTTGCCGAGAACCCCATATCTATGCTAAACTATGGGTATTAACACATAGATTTTGTGTTTCCGCTGCGGCAGAAAAACGACAGCCGTGGTGAAAGTCCGTCTTTTCCGAAACAAAAATTTTTCAAACAGGTGGTTCCATCTTTCTAAAGTTTGTGCTATAATCTCTTCTTGGCGACTGTTCTTGACCGGCGCACAAATCCGCAAAGGACAAGGCAGACGCTATAAAAGGTAATATACCAAGAATAGGAAAGAGGAAACTTCATCATGAAACTCGAGCGCAAAGTCCGTCTGTGCAGCGCTGCCGCTGCTGTCCTGATCGCCGCCATCGCCCTGACCGGCTGCGGCGGCTCCAAGACCACTGCTTCTTCCGCAGCTGCTTCTTCTGCGGCTGCTTCCACCGCTGCTGCCACTAATAACAGCTGCGGCGAGGGCGTGACTTGGGCACTGGCTGACGGCACCCTGACCATCAGCGGCACCGGCCGTATGACCAACTTTACCAAGGACGCTCCGGCTCCTTGGGCAGATCAGGCCGACCAGATCACCACCGTTGAGGTGGAGGGCACCGTTACCAGCGTGGGCGCTACCGCCTTCAAGGACTGCACTGCCCTGACCACCGTGAACATCGCCGACGGCGTGGAGTACATCGAGGCCGGCGCTTTCAACGGCTGCACCGCCTTGACCGAGGTCAACATCCCCCTGAGCGTGGGCTACATCAAGACCGGCGCTTTCAAGGATTGCAACGCCCTGACCAGCGTGACCATCCGCGACAACTGCCGTCTGGACATGAACGTGTTCCCCGCTACCGTGGAAGTCAACCACGCCGAGGGCTAAGTCCCGTCCGTAATTCTGAACCAAAAGAGGTGTGATCCATGAAAACCTTCAAGCTTCATCTCATCCGTCACGGCATGACGGCGGGCAACCTGCAGGGCCTGTACATCGGCAGCGGCACCGACCTGCCCCTGTGCGACGAGGGCCGCGCCCAGTTGGCCGAGCTGAAAGAGCGGTTCGCCTACCCGCAGGTAGACACCGTTTTTTCCTCCCCGTTGCTGCGTGCGGTGGAGACTGCCAACATCCTGTTCCCCGGGGCTGCCCACCAGTTTACGGTGCACGACCTGCGGGAGGCCGGTTTTGGCAAGTTTGAGGGACGTCCGGTGAAGGAACTGGTGCAGGACGAGGACTTTAAAAAGTGGATCACCCCGGGCTCCGGCTATCTGCCGGAGGGCGCAGAGCCCACCGAGCAGTTCCATGCCCGCTGCGCCGACAGCCTTATGAAGCTGTTTGAGTACATGATCCGCATGGACGTTACCGAGGCCGCCTGCGTGACCCACGGCGGCGTGATCATGAGTATGCTCAGCCAGCGCGCCGTGCCCACCCGCCGCCCCGAGCAGTGGATGGCAGACCCGGGCTGCGGCTACACCGTGCAGACCGATGTACAGCTGTGGATGCGGGACAAGCTGGTGGAGGCTATCGACATCGTGCCCTTTGGCTACGCCGACACCCTGCAGGGGCAGGCCGAGGCCGAGGAAAACGAGGCCTACGAATAAGAAAGGGTTACAGTTTCCCGCTGCCCCTTGACAGAACGCGCAGAATCCTTTATTGTTAAAGGGTAGTGTATTGTATCGTATACAGGAGGAACGCTGTCATGTCCCAATCCATCTCCCGCCGGTCATTCCTGAAATGTGCCGGTTCCGGTGCGGTCAGCCTTGCGGCTGCGCTGCTTACCGGAGTCTGTGCTGCGGCGCAGCAGCCGTGTCTTACGGGCGAGCCTGCCCTGCTGGACGGCAAAGCTGCCGTGGAACTGCTGGGCTATGCCCCGGCACCGGAGCTGGGCGGCGTGCTGGTGTATCTCTCGGTGGAAAACCTTTCGGCAGCCAGCCTGCCGGTGGATACCAGCTATCTGCAAAGCCGGGGACTGCGTACCCGGGAGCAGCTGTACAGCATGGGCACCGGTATGACCGCTGCCTGCAACGGTCAGAGCGTGCCCTGCGGCAGCTTTGCCGCTCCGCTGTACAGCGAGAATGCGGCAGATGCCTCGGTGTTCACCCTGAACCTTGCCGCCGGACGCGGTGCGCTGCTGCACTGCTTCTGCGCCGTGCCGGAGGACTGGCAGACCCTTGAACTGACTTGGCACCCGGATTTTGCCGCCGGGCGCAGCGCCATCTTTACGGTGCGCCGCGATGCTGATGAGGCCGATTTGGGCCCCGTCCCCACCACCCCCGCCGAGGTCGGCAGCGTGGTGGACCTGTAACAGCATAGTAAAAGAGCCATTGCACAAATTGCGTGCAATGGCTCTTTTTATGTTTTAGCGGGCTCGCCCTCTCAGTCACCTGCGGTGACAGCTCTCCCAAAGGGAGAGCCCTTGGCATAGCGGTGAAGTTTCCGGCTCAAGTGCAAAGTGTGCTTGCCCGGGAGTACCCCTTCCGTCTTGCCGCTTCGCGTCAAGCCACCTTCCCCAAGGGGACGGCTTCAGTGGTGGCGGCAAAGTTTCCGGCACAGCCCAAAGGCGTCCCCTTGGGGGAGCTGGCGAACGTAGTGAGCCTGAGGGGGTATTGGCCTTTTTGCGCTCACGCCCCCACCAGCGCTTCCCCGGTGCTGCTTTGCACCAGAAGCTCCTGCCCGGTAAGGCTGGAAAGCAGGGCGATGTAGCTGCGCCCTGCCGGGAGTTCCAGCGGCTTGCCGTTGGAATCGTAGAGGGTAAGGGTGCTCTGGGTGCCCTGCGTCCATGTGATCTGCCACAGGTGCCCGCCGTTCAGCCAGACGCCGCCGCCCATGGAAAGGTCGTAGTCCAGCGTGCGGCCATCGTCCCGCAGGGAGGAGCCGCTGTACAGGATAAGCAGGTTGTCAAAGACCGCCTGCGTGCCGGTGTTGGCGTCCAGCTGGGGGGTGCCGTCGGCGTGCAGCATCCCGTAGGCGGCAAGGACGTCGTCATAGACAAAGCCGGTGGCGCCGCCGGACTGGAAATTCACGGTCACGTTTACCGCATCGGCGGCGTTTGCGTCCGGCAGATGCCCGGTGTCCCGCTGGGGCAGCAGGGCGGGCAGCACGCCCGCCGTTTCGCTCTCGCTGCCGGAGGCGCTCTGGTTCACGGTGGTGGAGATGCTCAGGCTGTCCAGCACCGAGGCTGCCGCCTTGCCGCTGGTGCGCCACAGGGGCGTGCTGCTCCAGCTGCTGCCGGTGCCGACAAAGGCATTGCGCCCCACCTCCTGCGCATCCACCGCGCGGAGGTTATAGTATTCCAGATATCGCTTGGCGTATGCACTGCTGCCGCACTGGATGGGCAGCACCTGCTGCCCGCTGAGCAGCCGCCAGTATAAATCCTGCCCGCGCGTCACGGGGCCTACGGTTGGCATGGCGCTGAGGGCGGGGTATACCAGACACAGCTCGGTAGAGCTGCCGCTCTCGGTCAGGGCTTCCAGCACCACCGAGGCGCTGCCGATGCCCCACTGGGTGGTGCTGTCGGTGTTGTTCTCAATGACCACCGCCGCTGCCCGCTGCTCCGGGTACAGCAGCTGCTGCCCGGTAAGCGGGTCTGCCGGGGCGGTGCTTTCTGCGGGCACAGCGGCGGGGTTTTCGCAGCTGCCCAGCAGCACTGCGCACAGCACGGCTGCCCCAAGGCGCAGGCTCCATTTGCGTTTCATGGGCTTCTCCCCTTACTGATAGTTAAAGTTGGGCCACGCGTCATCGTCCACGATGGCCAGATAGGTCTTGCCGCGGTTGAAGCAGAACTCGGTGCCGTCGGCGGCATAGGCCTTGAGCGGGTGCTCCGGGGAGGCTTTTTGCCATGTGCCGCGCTGCACCCCGCCCCGGGTAAAGAAATAGGCCTCGCCGCCGGACACATAGTCTACCTGCTGCACCCCGCCGGAATTGCCGGGGTAGTCCGCGATGCCTGCAAAGCAGACCAGCAGGTTGGTAAAGCCAAGCTGCTTGCCGGTCAGCTCGTCCACGGTGTTTTCAAAGGCACCGGCGGCGCGGCTGTACATAGACATTTTATAAAGGTGTTCCCAGCGGTTGTAGCTGAAGGAGGTCTTGTAGCTGTCCGAGTGCACGATGTGGATGGTTTTGGCAGCGGCGGCATCGGACATCTTGTTTTCTGCGCCGGTGCGGTAGTCCGCAAAGCGGAAGAAGGTGCTCTCGTAGGGGTATTGCAGCCCGATGCCCGCATTGGCAGCGGCCTGCCGGATCTCGGCACCGGAGGTGAACTCGGTGTGCTCGTAGGCCACGTTGCGGCCGCGGCTGTCGCGGTGCGCCACATGGGGATGGGTGGGGGTATTAAAATAGCTCTTGCCGCCGATGTTCAGGCCGGAGTAGTTATATACATTAATAAACTTGGTGCAGGGGGCGCTTTCGCCATCGTGGTAGTACAGCGCCTGCCACGGCATGAGCAGCTGCAAAAACTGGTCGCGGCCGGAGCGCAGCGGCCCCACCTCCGGGATGGCATTGGCGTCATAGTACACCGCGCAGAAGCGGGAGATGCCGCCCTCCACCTTGCTCTCAATGAGCAGGTCGGCAGAGCCGATGCCGCGCTGCGGGCGGGCGTTCTGCCGCTGGGTGTTGCTGATGTTGTTCACCATCACGCCCACCATGCGGCCATTGCTGCGGCGCGGCTCGCCGGTAAGGGGGTCGGCGTTGTAGGCGGGCAGAGTGCTTTCCGCCGCGCTTTCGGCAGGGGCTTCGGAGGCCGCCTGTGCTTCCGAGGAAGCGGCTTCGGTGCTTTCAGAGGAAGCGGGAGCACTGCCCTTGCCAAAGGTCTGCCGCAGCCAGTTGGAAAAGCCGCTGCCCAGACAGGTGCTGCCGGTGGATGCACAGCCGGACAAAGCCAGCAAGGCGGCTGCCAGCCCCGAGGCACGAAGAACCATACGACGCGTGATCTTTTTCATGCAAAAAACCTCCTGACAAAGAGAGTTCTGCGCAGCCCCGGCGCTGTCGGAACGGTTGCGCGCGGTGGATGAAAAGGAACGGCCTTTCGGCACTGCTTTGATTGTAATTGTAACGGTTCTTACGGCGTTTGTAAAGGGAAAATTAGCGGCAAAGCGGGGGTGAACGCCTTCCGGTAAAACCGGATACACTGCATTTGAACCGGGAAATTTACCGTTACGTCAAGGACTTTCCGGCAGCATTCTTTTTTTACATTTTTGGAAAAGAAAAAATAATACATTATAGATGATTAAATCAGAGAGTCTTATTGAAAAAATTGTGAAAGTTGATGGAAAAAGTAGGGTGAAAATAACAATGATTCACAAAAAACGGAAATATTTGCCTTTTCCCTTGACAATAAAATGCAGAGAGGGGTATAATAAGGCAAAGGTATCAGATACCTTGAAATCAAAAAACTCAACTCATGTACATCGAGGAGGCTAACTACAATGATTTCTCGTCGCGACTTTCTGAAGGGCGCTGGCACTGCTGTGCTGGCTGTTGCTGCTACCGGCGTTCTGGCTGGCTGCTCTGTCCCCACTAACCCCGATGCTCCGGCTCCCTCTGAGCCCGAGACCCCCGCTGCAGGCAACACCCTGACTCTGGCTGAGGGCGTTACCCTGACCTTCACTGGCGTTGTCCGTGAGAAGGTTATTCCTTCCGGCACCCTGCAGTATCTGGCTGTCAAGTTCAAGCTGAACAACGAGACCAGCGAGAACGTCACCATCTCTGAGAACAACTTCAAGACCAACCTGAACGGCAAGTGGGAGTTCCCCATTAATGGTAACGATCTGAGCGACAGCCAGCTGAAGTTCCTGGAGGAGAAGGTTGATGCTCCTTACATCGACTACTATGAGCAGGCATTCGGCAATCCGTTCGGCGCTGCTGGCACCGATCTGGAGGCAGCTGTCTGCTACATGACTCGTAGCACCGAGTCCAAGATGAACCTGGTCGTCACCTACGGCGCAAAGGTCTTCAACGTCACTCTGGACATCTAATCATGTGCCCTAACTGATGCTGGATGAGGGTAAGCGTATTAGAAATAATACACGGCACATCGCATCCTTTTAAGAATGTATGTCCGGCATCCGCACATTGCCCTCGCTGACAAGGCGCGAGGCAAACAATAACCTTGTATAAAAGCCGCTGTGCAGAAATGCACAGCGGCTTTTTTGCTGGGGGGAGTCTGTCTCGGGCTGAACTCCCTCAGTCAAAACCTGACGGTTTTGCCAGCTCCCTCTGAGAGGGAGCCTTTGGCAGTAAGGGGAAGTTTGCGGTTTTGCCAAGGGCCCCATCCCAGAGGGGGCTGTCGCCGTAGGCGACTGGGGGAGTTTTAGCGTGCTCGCCGCCGCAAGCATCCTCGCCCTCTCCGTCACGGCTTACGCCGTGCCACCTCTCCCAAAGGGAGAGGCAAGAGCACTGCCGGAAACTTTCTCATTGCACCTAAAGCTTCAGCAATGAGCCTTAAACCTTGGCTCCCCCCTTGGGGGAGCTGGCGCGGGAGCGCCTGAGAGGGCGCTTTCTGCGAGCTGTACCCCTTCCGTCATCGCCTGCGGCGATGCCACCCGTTCCCCACTCTGTCGCTAGCGCGACATCTCTCCCCGGCCGGGGAGAGTCTGTCCAATGGGACGGCTTTAGTGGCGGCGGCAAAGTTTCTGGCATAACCCAAGGCGTCCCCTTGGGGGAGCTGGCGCGTCAGCGCCTGAGGGGGTGTCCCCTCCCATGAAAAAGGGTTCCAGAAACGCCCGCAGGCGTTTCTGGAACCCTTTCTATTTATTCATGCTGCTCCGCAAGGCTCTGCACCATCTCGTGCAGCTGGGTGCGGACGGCGGCGGGGGCGGTGACCTCTACCTTGCCGCCAAAGCCGCACACCCAGCCGAAAAACTGCTGGCTGACGCAGATGGGCACGTCAAAGTGGAAGTGCTCCGCGTCCTCCGGGCAGAACACCGGCTCGCGGCCAAAGCGCTCCCGCATGACCGGCTCAAGGTCGGCAGCGCACCGCAGGGTGACTCGGTACTCGGTGCCGCCGAACATGTTGAAGTGCTTGCGCAGGTAGGCGGGCAGGTCGAAGGTGCGGAAGAACTCTTTGCCCCGGCGCGGCTCGTCCAGTACCAGCACCCCGGCCATCCGGTCCACCCGGTAGTGGCGCACCGGGGGCGCTTTTTCGTCCTGATAGGCGATTAGGTAGTAGCAGCCGTTTTCCCACGCCAGCTGCCACGGGCTTACGGTGCGCACGGCGCTGCTGCCCTTGTAGCGGAACTGCACCAGACACCCCCGGTTGATGGCGGTGTGCAGGGCGTCGATGCTGTACAAAAGGGTCTGGCTGTCGGTCTTGGGACGGCCGTCCACATATACCTGACGCTGCAATTGGGTGCCCTCGTAGTCGGAGCAGAGGGCTTCCAGCTTGTGGATAATGCGCTTGCTGGTGCGCGCCGAGATGACGCTGCTGGACTGTACCGCATCCACCAGCAGCTTCAGCTCCGAAAGCTCGAATGCACGGCTGGCCATCCAGTACCCGCCGCCGCGCCCCCGCTGCAGCTGGATGTCGTAGCCCAGACTGCGCAGGGTGTCGATATCGCTGTAAATGCTCTTGCGCTCGGCCAGAATGCCCTGATTTTCCAGCAGCTGCACCAGCTGGGGCACGTTCAGGCGGTGGTTCTCGTCGGTGCGCTGCTCAAGGATGCGCAGCAGCGTTACCAGCTTGGATTTCTGTCCTTCCTGCTTGGGCATGGGGCAATACCTCCGTCACGGTTTATTCCGGCAGCTTTTTGTCAAAGGCGGCGCGGCGCTGGGTGGAAAGGCGGAACATCTGTTCCAGCTTGTCCCGGTCGTCTGCCACAAGGGCGGCGCGCATCTCCTGCAAAGCAGAATCGAACTGGTCGATCTCGCTGATCAGGTTCTGCTTGTTCCACAAAAACAGCTCTGCCCACATTTTATCGTTGATGCGGGCAATGCGGGTCAGGTCGCGGAAGGAGTCGCCGGTGTACTCGCACAGCGAGGTGTTGTCGTTGGCGCACATCAGGCTTACCGCGATGGCGTGGCACAGCTGGCTGACATAGCCGATCATCCGGTCGTGCTCCTGCACGGTCAGGGTGCAGATGTGCTTGAAGCCCAGCACCTCGGCCAGCTCCTTTGCCCACTGGATGCCCGCCGGGGTGTTCTTCTCGGTGGGGGTGATGATGAAGTTTGCCGGGGCAAAATTCACCTCGGCGGCGTGCTCTACGCTGGAGGTCTCGCGGCCTGCCATGGGGTGGCTGGCGATGAACTCCACCCCCGCCGGGCACAGCGCCTGTACCGGCTCCACAAGGCCGGTCTTGACGCCGGAAACATCCGTAAAGATGCACCCGGGCTTGAGCAGGTGGCCGTAGGTACGGAACCAGTCCAGCAGCGCGGTGGGGTATAGGCCAAAGATGATATGGTCGGCCTGCCGGACAAGGTCCTCAAAATCATGGGTCTTGCCGCCGGCGATATAGCCGTGCTCCAGCGCGTACTGCAAGTGTCCTTCGCTGCGGTTGATGCCGTCCACATGGAAGCCGGCGCGGGTCAGCTCCAGCGCGTACTTGCCGCCCAGCAGACCCAGACCCACTACGAGATAACGTTTTGTTTTATCAAGCATCTTCTACCTCCACGCATGGAAATCGTGATTTTGTTTATAGCTGCTGCGCAGGGCTTTGTGCGGCGGCTTTTACTTCAGCGGGCTCGCCCGGAATACCCCTTCCGTCATCGCCTACGGCGATGCCACCTTCCCCAAGGGGACGGCTTTTGGCGGTGGCGATAAAGTTTCCGGCACAACCCAAAGGCGTCCCCTTGAGGGCTGACTTCCCCCGGTCGGGGGAAGATGTCGCGCAGCGACAAAAGGGGGAATCTGGCTGCGAACGCAGTGAGCAGACTGAGGGGGTGTTCTCAGCGAGGCTGCTGCCCTTGTGCAGCCATCCTCACGGAATAAAAGCAGTTTCCACGCCAAGCGGCGCTGCATCTGCAAAAAAGCCGGGCCAGCTCTTCTGGATGGCTTCGGCATCGTCCACGGTCAGGGGCAGCCCGGCGGCTGCGGCCAGCACCGCAAGGCTCATGACCACCCGGTGGTCGTTGTGGCCGTGCAGCGGAGCGGCGGGGGCGTGCAGACGCTCGGCACAGCCGTGCACCGTGATGGTGCCGCCGTCGCTTTCCAGCACGCCGCCGCAGGCGCGCAGCTCGGCTTCCATAGCTGCAATGCGGTCGCTCTCTTTCAGGCGCAGCCGCTCGGCGTTGCGGATGACGGTGGTGCCCTCGCACAACAGACCCAGCACCATCAGCACAGGGCCAAGGTCGGGGCAGTCCGCAAGGTCGATGTCCACCCCATGCAGGGGCGCTTTTGCAAAGGTGACGCTGTCACCTTTGCGGGTGAACACCGCGCCGCACCGGCGCAGGATGTCCAGAATGGCGGCATCGCCCTGCAAAGTGTCCGGCGCAAGACCGGTGATGGTCACCCCGCCGCACACTGCGCCCAGCACTGCCGGGAACGCGGCCTGACTGTAATCGCCCTCCACGTTGTAATCGCAGGGGCGGTACTGCTGCCCGCCCGGCAGCAGCAGGGTGGTTTCGTCCAGCCAGCGGCTGTGCACCCCAAAGGCGGCCTGCACGGCGCGAGTCATGTCGATGTAGCTGCGGCTCTCCACCGGGGGGATGAGGTGCAGGGTGCTGTCCCCGGGCAGCAGCGGCAGCGCGAACAGCAGCCCGCTGATGAACTGGCTGGACACATTGCCCGCCAGCCGGTAGTCCCCGGGGGTCAGTGCGCCCTCCACGGTCAGCCCGGCAGAGGACTGCTCGAACCGGAGATGCTGCTCACGATATAACGCTTCGTATACGGATTGCGGGCGCTCCATCAGCCGTCCGCGCCCGGTAAAGGTGACCGGCTGGCCGGTCAGGCTGGCGATGGGGATCAAAAACCGCAGGGTGCTGCCGCTTTCGCAGCAGTCCACCGGGGCGGTCAGGGGCAGAAAATGCCCAAGCCCCTCTACCCGGGCATCGTCCGCGCCGGTGTCCACGGCGGCGCACAGCTGCGCGGCAGCGGACAGGGTGGCAGAGATGTCCTTGCTGAATTCCAGATGGGTGATGTGGGAGCGCCCCACAGCCAGCGCGGCGCACAGCACGGCGCGGTGCGCCATGCTTTTGCTGGGTGGTGCGGCGATCACGCCCCCGATGCCGCCGGGGGCAGGTCTGATGGTTACTAGCATAGCGGTGTTATCCTTTTGCAGATTTCCCCCGGGCAGCGCGCGTTTCAGGCGTCCCCTTGGGGGAGCTGGCGCGCCAGCGCCTGAGGGGTAAACGGTTTACATATCCCGGCCGATGGCCCAAGCCACCTGACGGCACTTTGCCATGGCCTGTGCAAAGGCGTCCGGGGTCAGGCACTGTGCGCCGTCGCTCCATGCGTGCTGGGGGTCGTAGTGCACCTCTACCTCCAGACCGTCCGCACCGGCGGCCACAGCGGCGATCATCATGGGCTCTACCAGATTGGCCTTGCCGGTGGCATGGCTGGGGTCTACCACGATGGGCAGATGGGTCTTTTCGTGGATGATGGGCACAGCGGAAAGATCCAGTGTGTTGCGGGTGTACTTTTCAAAGGTGCGGATGCCACGCTCGCAGAAGATGACCTGCTCGTTGCCGCCGGCCATGATGTACTCGGCGCTCATGATCCACTCCTCGATGGTGTTGCACAGGCCGCGCTTGAGCAGCACGGGCTTGTGCATCTTGCCCACGGCCTTGAGCAGCTGGAAGTTCTGCATATTGCGTGCGCCGATCTGCACCACATCCACATACTCCTCAAATTCCGGGATGCGGTCCTCGCTCATCAGCTCGGAGACGATGGGCAGACCGGTGGCTTCACGAGCCTTTACCATATCCAGAATGCCCTCGGTCTCCAGACCCTGAAAGGCGTAGGGAGAGGTGCGGGGCTTGTAGGCACCGCCGCGGAACAGCGCTGCGCCGCCCGCCTTGACCCCCTGCGCGATGCGCAATGCCTGCTCGGCGTTCTCGATGCTGCACGGGCCCGCCATAACGGCGATCTTCTCCTTGCTGCCGATCTTCACGCCGCCGCAGTCGATGACCGAGTCTGCGGGGTGGAACAGGCGGTTGGCGCGCTTATAGGGCGCAGACACGCGGGTGACGTTATCGATCCACGGGTTTGCCAGCACGTCCCGCTCATCGATCTTGGTGGTGTCGCCCACCAGACCGAATACGTTGTAGTCCTTGCCGGTGATCAGGGTCACGTCCAGACCCTGCTTTTCGAATTTATCAACGATCTTTTCCAGTTCCTCTTTGGGAGTGCCTTTTTTGGTGGAGATGATCATGGGAGGTCGTTCCTTTCCTGTTTTTAAGATTGAAGTCTGCTTTGAATGGTATTGTCTATCTGTGCACAGACGGCATTAAAATGGTTGTCCACGTCGTTATTTGCAAAACGAAGAACCAGCAGCCCATACTGTTCAAGAACCGCACTTCGTTCTGCATCGTAAGCCTTGCCCTGCTCGGTATAGTGTTGGGAACCGTCCAGTTCGATCACAAGCCGTGCCTGTGCACAGTAAAAGTCAACGACAAAGGATTCAATGATTCGCTGTTTGTAGATTTTTACAGGATAATCGCGCAGAAACAGATACCAAAGCTTTCGCTCCTGCGCAGTAGATGCGCGGCGCAGAGCGCGTGCAGTGCCAAGCATTTTATAATTTTTGTTGACTGTGGTGTGTTTCATGAACGACTTCCTTTGTGGTAACGGGCACGCCCTCTCAGGCGCTCCCGCGCCAGCTCTCCCAAAGGGAGAGCCAAGGTCTAAGGCTCGTTGCTAAAGCATTAGGAGTAATGAGAAAGTTTCCGGCAGTGCTCTTGGCTCTCCCTTTGGGAGAGCTGTCACCGCAGGTGACTGAGAGGGCGCACGCCGTTGGCTTCGTTGCTGAAGTTTTAGGAGCAAGGAGAAAGTTTCTGGTAGTGCTCTTGCCTCTCCCTTTGGGAGAGGTGGCACGGCGTAAGCCGTGACGGAGAGGGCGAGGACGCTGCCCTTGGGCGTTTTACATCACGATATGCGCCTTACTGGAGCCGTCGGTACGCAGCAGCTGCGCCAGCCAGATGCAGGCGTGCAGGTAGCCCTGCGGGCCCTCGCCGATAAAATGTCCCTGACAGCCAAAGGACACCACGTCCGTCTTGCGGAAGGGCTCGCGCTCGTCCGGGGCGTCCAGCATTACCTCTACGGCGGGCACGCTGCACAGCCGCAGCGCGTCCAGAATGGCTACGCTGTAATGGGCGTAGCCGCCGGGGTTCAGCACGATGCCGTCCACCCGCCCCGGGGCGGACTGGATCTCGTCGATCAGATCGCCCTCGTGGTTGGACTGGCAGATGTCTGTCTCGATGCCAAGCTGGTCGCAGCCCGCCTGCACATAGTCCATCAGGCCGGTGTAATCCACCTCGCCTGGCACGCCGGGCTCAGACCAGCGTGCCAGATTGATGTTTGGCCCGTTAAGAATCAAAAATTTCATCCAGTGCCTCCTGTGCAGCTGCCAGCGCCTCGGCCAGCGTGCCGGTGTTGGGGACCACCGCATCTGCGGCGGCAAGGTACAGCGGGCGGCGCTGGGCTTCCATGGTGCGCAGCGCTTCGGCGCTGGAAGAAAGCGGGCGGTCGCCGCCCACAGCCAGCGCTTCCACCGGCCGGTCGATGAACAGCACCACGCCGTTCTGGCGCAGGGCGCGGACGTTTTCCGCCCGCTTCACCGCGCCGCCGCCGCAGGAGAGCACAAGCCCCTTTTCCTTGCCGAAGCGGGCGATCTGCGCAGCTTCCTTTGCGCGGAAGCCCTCTTCGCCCTCGGCGGCAAAGATATCCGGGATGCTGCGCCCGTCTGCCTTGACGATCTCCTCGTCCAAATCCACAAGAGGTCTGCCCAGCTGCTTCGCCAGCAGTCTGCCTAGGGTGGATTTGCCGCAGGAGGGCATGCCCACAAGGGCGATGTTCAGCGTCTCACGGCGCAGCGCGGCGGTGATGCGCCGCACCTCGCCCGGGGCGTCCTCGAACTTGCGGCCAAGGAAATACTCGGCGGCATACACCGCCTGTGCCACCAGCATCTCCAGCCCGCCTACGGCCACCGGCACACCGGCTTCCTCGGCGCGGAGGATGAGTTCGGTCTTGTTGGGGTTATATACTACGTCCACCACGGCTTCCAGCCCGGGCATGGCAGCCACGTCCAGACTGCACACGCCCACGTTGGGGTACATCCCGGCGGGGGTGGTGTTGAACACCACTTGTGCGCCGCTGCGCGCGGCTTCGGCGTAGCTCAGCTCTCCCTTTTCCGGGTCGGGGGTGCGGCTGACCGTCAGCACCTTGGCAGCACCTTTGTCCAGCGCCACCGCGCGGGTGGTGTTGTGGGTGCCGCCGGTGCCTAAGATGAGCACGGTCTTGCCCGCAAGCTCCACGCCGTGGGCTTCGCACAGGTGGGCAAAGCCCAGATAGTCGGTGTTATAGCCATAGAGCAGACCGTTTTTGTTGACCACCGTGTTCACCGCACCGATGGCGCGGGCGCGGGGGTCGATGAAGGAGCAGTACTCCATCACCAGCTTTTTGTAGGGGATGGTCACGTTGATGGCCTTGAACTGCCGCCGCTGCAAAAAGGCGCGGGCATCTGCCTCGGTGGGCAGGGGGCACAGCTCGTAGTTGTATCCGCAGAGCAGCTCATGGATGGTCTTGGAGTAGGAGTGTCCCAGCTTGCCGCCGATGAGTCCGTATTCCATCTCAGTCCTCCTTCCGGTAGCCGGTGGGGTCGGTCATCCACCGGGCACCGTATCGGGCGGTGAGCAGGTCGCCTACCGCAAGGGCGGCGGCGCAGGTCTGCACAATGGCGGCCCGGGGCACGATGCAGGGGTCGTGCCGTCCCTGAATGGACAGCTGTGCGTCCTTTTTGGCGATATAGTCCACCGTATCCTGCTGCTTGTAGATGCTGGGGGTGGGCTTGACGGCGGTGCGGAACACCACCGGCATTCCGTTGGCGATGCCGCCGTTGATGCCGGCGTTGTGGTTGGTGGCGGTGACCACCGCGCCCTCCGCTGTCATGCGGAAGGCGTCGTTTGCTTCCGAGCCGCGCAGCCCGGCAAAGCCGAAGCCGGTGCCGAACTCGATGCCCTTGACCGCCGGGATGGAAAAGGCCAAGTGGGCGATTTCGCTCTCCACGCTGTCAAAGTAGGGCTCACCGACACCGGCGGGCAGGCCGAGGATGGCCGTTTCCAGCACGCCGCCCACGCTGTCGCCCTCGGCACCTGCGGCGCGGATGGCGGCCTTCATGGGCTCTTCCACGGCGGTGTCCAGCACCGCAAAGCCCTCGGTCTTGGCGGTAAGCGTCCCCACCTGTGCCGCAAGGGCGGCGGGGTCATCCAGCGCAAAGGGGGTATCTGCAAGCCCTGCGCACCGGGCGATGTGGGTGGTGATATCAATGCCCGCCCGCTGCAATGCGGCCAGCACGATGCTGCCGCCTGCCACGAGGGCGGCAGTCACCCGGCCGGAAAAGTGCCCGCCGCCCCGGGCGTCCTGAAAGCCGTGGTACTTGGCGTAGGCGGTAAAGTCCGCGTGGCCGGGGCGCAGAAGGTCGGCGGTCTTGGCGTAGTCGCCGCTGCGGGTGTTCTGGTTTTCGATCATCAGGGCGATGGCGGTGCCGGTGGTGTGGCCGTTCACCACACCGGACAGCAGCTGCACCGCGTCCGCTTCCACCCGGGGGGTGGAAAGGCCGTCGCCCCGGGCGCGGCGCTTGTCCATGCAGGCAGCGAGAAAGCTCTCGTCCACCGGCACACCGGCGGCCATGCCGTCCAGCACCGCGCCCACGGCGCGGCCGTGGCTCTCGCCGAAGATGGTCAGCGAAAGGTCGCTGCCAAAGGTATTTTTCATGGGTCAGTCCTCCATGCCCAGCAGCGGGCGCAGCCCCTCCACAGGGATGGTCTCGGCGCGCCAGCAGCCAAGGCCGGGCACTTTGATGATGGTGATCTGCCCGCCCTGTGCTTTTTTGTCGTGCAGCATTTCAGCCAGCACCTTTTCCTTATCGTAGGCGGTGCGGGTGGGCAAGCCTAAGCGGCGGTACACATTGCGCACCCGCTTTTGCAATGCCTTGGATTCGATCATGGGCAGCATACCCAGCGCCACGCACTCGCCGTGGAACAGGCCGGTGGTGCGGCGTCCCTTGATGCCCTTCACGGCTTCGATGCCGTGGCCGATGGTGTGGCCGAAGTTCAGCGCCTTGCGCATCCCCTGCTCGGTCTCGTCCTGCTCCACGATGCTCTTTTTAAAGCGCAGGCTGCGGCAGATGATCTCGCCGATGCGGTCGTCCACGTCCTCTTTTTCAAAGATGGAGAACAGCTCCGGGTCAGCCAAAAGACCGGCCTTGACCGCCTCGGCCAGACCGTTGATGAAGTGGCGGCGGGGCAGGGTGGACAGGGTGTCCGGGTCCACGATGACCAGCTTGGGCTGCCAGAAAGCACCCACGATGTTCTTGGTGTCGCCCAGATCCACGGCGGTCTTGCCGCCGATGGAGGAATCGATCATAGAAAGGGTGGTGGTGGGGCAGTTGATAAAGTCGATGCCGCGCATATAGATGGAAGCGGCAAAACCGGCAAGGTCGCCCACCACGCCGCCGCCCACGGCTACCACAAGGTCGCCCCGGCCCATGCCGAAGTCCAGCATCTGCCGCAGCACGGTCTCCAGAATTTTAAAGCTCTTGCTGGCCTCGCCCTGCGGCACGGTGATGATTGTGGCGTCCTTGCACTGGTCTGCCACCATCTGGGCGTACTGTGCGGGCACACCGCTGTCGGTGACCACCGCCACCCGGCGGTCCAGCCGGGCGAACTGGTACAGGTTTTCCAGCGAGCCGCGCTTGACGATGATGTCGTAGCTGCGCTCGCCCAGATTCATGGTCAGCTTGGTTCCGATAAAATCACTCATTTTGTATACACTCCTAACAGCCGCACCGTCCGGCAGGTGCGGTCAAGCTCGCGCAGCAGCGCGGCGGTCTCGCCGGCGGCGGCATCGCCCACCAGCTCTACGTAAAAATAATATTCAAAGGGGACGTGCGGCATGGGGCGGCTCTTGATGGACTCCATATTGAAGCCGCTGGCACCGATGACCTGAATGACCTCGGCCAGCTTGCCGGGCTTGTTGTCCACCGTGAACAGCAGCGAGAACCGGTTGCCCGCCGTGGGCTTTTCGCGGCTGAGCACGATGAACCGGGTGGTGTTGTCGCCGTCGGTGTTGATGTTGGGCACTAAAATTTCCAGCCCGTACAGGGCGGCAGTCTCGGCGCTGGCAATGGCGGCCTTTGTCGGGTCTTGGCTTTCTGCCACGAACTTTGCAGCCATGGCGGTGTTGGCCATGGCGGTGGCGGGCAGACGGAACTGCTTTAAAAAGGTCTCGCTCTGGGCGATGGCCTGCTGGTGGCTGTACACGGTGCGCAGCTGGGAAAGCTGGGTGCCCGGCAGCACCAGAAGGTTCTGGGAGATGGGCAGGTCGTATACGTCCACCACCCACAGCTCCGGGTGGTTATAGCACAGGTCCAGCACGGCGGAAACATCTCCGGCGTGGCTGTTTTCAAAGGGTACTACGCCGTGGGCGGCTTCGCCGGAGGCGACAGCCTCGAACACCTCGTCCCATGTGGAGTAGCTCACGGCCTCGGCGTGGGGGAACAGCGCCTTGAGGGCGATGTGGGCAAACGCCCCTTCCACCCCCTGATAGGCGGCGCGGTTGCGCCCCAGCGCAGCGGCCTCGTACTGCTTGGCAAGGTCCATCATGTGCTGGACATGGTCTTTATAGTAAGGGCGCAGCGCGGGCTGCTGGATGCGGGCTGCGGCCTTTTCCAGCACGGCGGCCTCCCGGGCGGCATCGTAGATGGGCAGACCGTGCGCCCGCTTATATTCGGCTACCTGCAAAACGGCAGCCATCCGGCGCTCGAACAGCGCAGCCAGCTGCGCATCCACCGTGTCGATCTCGGCACGGGCTTGTTCCAGTGCGTCCATGGGGGTCACATCCTTTTTGGTCGGTTTTTGCGGGGATACCTAGTAAGTATACCATAACCGGGACAGGGAAACAACAAACCGCTCTTTATTTGAGAGTGGAGAAAATTTCAAATAAGCCTCGGGTAAAAAGACGAAAATAGAAAACAGAAACGCACCCACAGTCCGTTTTTGTGCCCTGAAAAGCAGGGAAAACGGATTGTGGGTGCGTTGAGGGGTTACCCCTTCCGTCATCGCTGCGCGATGCCACCTTCCCTAAGGGGACGGCTTTTGCGTTGCCGGAAAGTTTGCCGCCATTGCTGAAGGCGCCCCCTTGAGGGACGACTTCCCCCGCTCCGGGGGAAGATGTCACCGTAGGTGACAAAAGGGGGAATCTGGCGCCGCAGGCGACTGAGGGGGTAACTATTTATTCTTCAAAATATCCTCCCAGCTGCGGGCTTTGCCGTAATAGCGCCCGTAGGGGTTATCAAGGTCTGCGGCGCGGGGACTGGGCGGCGCGGGCGGCTGGGGTTTGGGGGTGCGGTCAAAGGTGATGTGTGCGGCAGAGCCGCCGGTTTTGATGCGGAAGCGCATCTTTAGTGCCCCTCTGCGGCGGTGGAGACTGCCCCGGCGGTCAGATTTGCCCAAAGGGTCTCGCTGTTTTCCAGCAGGGAAGCCGATTCCTTCAGCCATGCGCCCCGGATGCCGATATAGTAATCTGCCAGCAGCTGCTGGCTGTCGCCGCTGGCGCTCTGCACCGCGTCCGAGGTGTAGCTGCCCAGCTCCATCCCGGTCAGCACCGGGCAATCCGTCCAGCGGTAGACCATGTTCCACCAGTCGCTGTCGGCGTCGGACTTGGGCAGGTGGCCGTCCAGATACCGCAAAGTGCCGGTGGTCTGCTGGAAGCCTGCGGGGTCGTAGAGGATAAAGATGGAGCTGAGGGAGCTCTGGATATCGGTGGAAAGCTTGGTGGTGCCCGCCATATCCAGATAGGCGTCCGAGTCCTCACTGTTGAAGGCCATGGTGTACTGGTTCAGCTTCACCACCACCTTGCCGTCCCCGTTGCAGTCCTCGCCGTAGGCGGCAAGCTGCTGTTGCAGGGCGGTGACGGTGGCTTCGGGCAGGTAGTAGGGGCTTACCACCGCCACGTTGTAATCCGGGTGGGTGGTCAGGAAATACTGCCCGATAAAGCAGTACGCCACGAACGCACCGGCAATGCCGAAGATGAGCACCCATTTCAGGTTGTAGTCCCACCAGTTTGCCCAGCGCTCCTTGCGGCTGTACTGCCGCTCCTTGCGGGGCTTGAGGTCCTTGGGGTCGATGTCGCGTTCGTAACGGTAACTTGCCATAAAATAATTCTCCTGTGTGATGAAACGGGCGGGAAAGGCTGTTACTTCAGTGCGGCCAGAATGCTCTGGCGCACGGCGTCGGGCAGCTGCTTCTGCTCGGCCTTGCTCATGCCGGCGGTCTGGATGGGGGGCATGATCTTGATGCGCACATTGCCCGGGCGGCAGCGGTTGCCGCCCGACTCAAACAGGGCACGGGCACCGGTCACAGCCACAGGCACCACCGGGGCACCGGTCTTGACCGCAATGCGGAAAGCACCGGCCTTGAACTCGCCTGCGCCGCCCTCTTCGCCCTTGTAGCGGGTGCCCTCGGGAAAGATGACAAAGCTGCGGCCGCCCTCCACGATGGCGGTGGCGTCGTTCAGTGCCCGCACCGAGGCGCGCACATCGTCACGCTGCACGAACACGCAGCCCAGAAGCTTCATCCAGCGGTTGAGCAGGAAGATCTTTTCCAGCTCCTCCTTGGCAAGGATGCCGTGGGGCTTTTCCAGCCCGGCCAGCAGCAGGGGGATGTCATAGTAGCTGCGGTGGTTCGCCACAAACACGCAGGGGCGGTCTTTGGGGATGTTTTCCAGCCCTTCTACCGACAGGGAAACACCGGTCACCTTTAAGATGCCTCGGCTCCAGCGGGGGATATGCTGGTTTACGATCTGCTCCACGGTGGCGGTATCTCCGGCGGCTGCGGCGCGCTCGGCGCGGCGCAGGACGCCGTAATGCAGGATCATGTATCCGAACAGATAAATAAACATCGCAATGGTGCGAAGAATGCTCATAATAGTTTCCTCCTATTGCAAAAAATGCCATTGTCATTGTAGCACATTTTGCGCAAAAAAGGGAGAGATAAATATTTTTTTACAATTAGCCCCGGTTGTATCTTGCAAAGTTGACAAAATACAGGTATATTTATATCTGTAAAGTTAGCACAATGGCACTTTCCAGACAAAACGCCTGCGGTGCCGGTTAAAAACGTAAGAGAGGTACCGCAGTTATTATGGGTCTTTTTCCTTCTGCCAACGATTTCAAGGCCGGTAAGGGTGTCGAAAAGGACGCCCCCCGCAAGACCGGCATCGGCCGTTTTTTTGAGCTTGTAGGCCGTGATATGAACGGCATGTTCCTTGCAAACCTGCTGACCTGCATCGGGTTTGCCCCCGCCATCTGTCTGGTATACATCGGCTTTTTGCAGAACAGCCTGCCGGTGATGCTGGGCAGCGCCGCCGTGGGCGGTCTGCTGGCAGGCCCGGCACTGGCAGGAATGTACGATACCGTCCTGCGCGCACTGCGCGACGAGGCGGGCTACTGGTGGGTGACCTACCGCAAGGCCTTCAAGCGCAACTTTAAAGCCAGCCTTGTGCCCGGTGTGCTGTACACCGTGGTGGTCACGCTGCAAATCTTCCTCGTCTACTTCTGCTTCAATATGCTGTACCACGGCACCAACGTGGGCATCCCGCTGTGGGTGGCTACGGTGCTCAATCTGGTGCTGTTCCAGATGCTGTTTGCCTATATGTGGCCGCAGGTGGTGCTGCTGGACCAGCCTTTGAGCCTGACTTTAAAAAACAGCATCAACTGCATGATCGCCTTTCTGCCCCACGCACTGGCTGCCGCCATCGTGCAGGTGCTGTTCTGGGGTGTGGTGATCCTGTGTATGCCGCTGGGCCTTTTCCTGATGCTGATCTTCGGTTTCTGGTTCGTCACCGAGGTGTCCTGCCAGATCGTGTACGGCGACATTGACCGGGTGTTCCACATTGAAGAGAATATCCGCAAAATGAAGGACGCCGAGCTGGAAGCTGCCCTGAAAGAGGACTACGCCGACGACGACACCCCGGAGGAATAAGCGATAATGCTGCGGAAAGGAGCGATGTCCCATGGAACAACGGAATAATCTTGTGCTGCAGGGGACGGAGACCTTTTCCCGCGGGCAGCTGGACAACGTTGCGCTGGAAAACGGCGCACTGGTGCTGGACAGCGTGGCCGGGCGCAGCCTTTTGTACGGCAGCTACACCACCCCGGAGTTTGCCATGCCGGCCTTCTGCAATCTGAACGTCAGCTGGAATGCCCATGCACCCCGGGACACCATGGTGGAGGTGCGCTGCCGGGTATACGCGGCAGGAAGCTGGACAGGCTGGATGAGCTTTGGCAAGTGGGCACCGGATTACCCCCGGTGCAGCGTATCCAGCCACAGCGAAGATGGCATGATCTTTTTGATGGGCGATACCGTCACGGTAGCCGCCCCGGGCGGCGGCACCGGCGTGCAATTGCAGGTGAACCTTTCCACCAACAACGATAAAGTCACCCCGGCGGTGCGTCTGCTGGCGGCGGCGGTGCGTCCCCTTGCGTGGGAAAAGCGCAACGGCCACCCGCTGAACCGGCGGCTCTATCTGCCGGAATACTGCCTTTCCGCCCATGACCCCAGCTTTGGGCGGGAGATGGACCTGCCGCTGGTCATGGCGGCGCTGATGAACCGCTGGGGGGAGGATATCCTGCCGGAGGAAGTGGCCTATGCCATGGAGGACGGCAGCACCCGCAGCACCGGCAACACCGCCTTTGCTGCCGCCGCCGCAGGCTGCTGCGGCTACCCCTGCTGGCAGGCGTGGATGGACCTTGCCGACCTGCGGGAGCAGATCCACGACGGCTGCTCGGTGGCAGTGCAGGTGGAGCGGCGGGTGCGCGGCCAGCGCGACCCGGTGCGGCTGTGGATGGGGCTGCGCGGCTTTGGCCACGATGACGCCGTGATGGCAGATTTTGTGCTGCTGAACGACCCCACCGCCGATACCGACGGCGCAGTGAACTGCACCATGGCGCTGGTGGATTTTATGCGTTACTTTACCGGCAAGGCCATTGCCCTGCGGCCGAAGCAGCGGGAGACTGAGGCCGACCGCCCCCGGCGGCTGCGCTGCGACCTGCGCGCCGGAACCGAGCCGGGCGTTTACTACTTTGAGCGGCGGGGAGAGCCCGCAGACCTGCCGGAAAACTTTTCCGGCTGGATCGCCTGCGCGCCCCACGACGGCGTGGCGCATGCCACCACCGCCCACCGCACCTTTTTGCGCTGTACCCGCACCGAGGACGGCGGGGTACAGTTCCCGCCGGAGCTGCTGGCCGCAGGCGGGCGCTGCAGTGTGTATGCAGTGGACCAGACCGGCACCATGCGGGTAGCAGAGGCACGGCTGCCGAAGCCGAAACCCGCGCCCGCGAGCACAGAACCCAAAGCCAATGGCCAGACCGGGGACGCCCCGGCACAGCCGTAAGCTTTTTTCAGGGCGATATATGAAACAGGAGGAACACATTATGGCAAAGACGATCATCACTTTGGGCCGTGAGTACTGCACCGGTGGACGCTACATCGCAGAGGACGTGGCAAATGCGCTGGGCATCAAGCTTTACGACAAGGAGCTGATCACCATGGCAGCAAAGAACTCCGGCTTGTCGGAGGAGGCTGTTGCCGCCAGCGAGAAACGGCATACCCACAGCCTGCTGTACAGCCTGTACACCATGGGCAACGAGCTGCCGCTGGGCGATCAGGTGTTCATTCTGCAGAGCCGTATCATCAAGCAGCTGGCCGAGGAAGGCCCCTGCGTGATCCTTGGCCGCTGCGGTGACTACGTTCTGCGGGAGCGCAAGGACGTGCTGCGGGTGTTCGTGTATGCACCCAAGGAGTGGCGTTTGCAGTACGCCAAGACCAACCCCCTGGTAAAGGCCAAGGACGAAAAGGGCATCAAGGAAGAGGTGGAAAAGACCGACCGCAACCGCTCGGCCTACTACAACTACTACACCCAGAACCGCTGGGGCGATGCCCATAACTACGATTTGGCCATCAACGCCGCCCTTGGCCGCGAGACCTGCGTAAAGATGATCCTGGACGCAGCCGCCGCAAAGGAAAAGACGCTGTGACCCTCGGCAAGACCTAAGAAACAACGACAGAACGTGGGCAGGGCGCTTCTGCGCCCTGCCCACGTTTCCGGCAAGGGAAGTTCTTTTTTTGCTTCGCTCCCTTTGCCATACCCCTTCCGTCAAACCCTGCGGGTTTGCCACCTGCTCCCCACTCTGTCGCTGACGCGACATCTCTCCCCGGCCGGGGAGAGTCTGTCCAAGGGGACGGCTTTTGTGCTGTCGGAAAGCTTACCGCTATTGCTGAAGGCGCCCCCTTGGGGGAGCTGGCATCGAGCAAAGCGAGATGACTGAAGGGGTTTTAAACCGCAGCATACCCAATCCCAAGTGTTCAAAAGGAGAAATCGTGAAAACAAATCAATCGCAGACCGCACCCGCCGAGGTGCGGGAAAATATCATGGGCACCATGGAGATTAACCCGCTTTTGCTCAAGCTCAGCATCCCGATGATGATCTCCATGCTGGTGCAGGCGCTGTACAATGTGGTGGACTCGGTGTTCGTGTCCCATGTCAGCGAGAGCGCCCTCACCGCCGTATCGCTGGCCTTTTCATTGCAGAATGTCATGATCGCCGTGGGCGTGGGCACCGGCGTGGGCGTGAACGCCCTGCTGAGCAAGAGCCTTGGCGAAAAGAACCAGAGCCGCGCCAATGCCACCGCAGAAAACGGCATCTTCCTTTCCCTGTGCAGCTTTGTGGTGTTTTTTGTCATCGGCCTTACCTGCATGAAGCCCTACTTCTACGCCCAGACCAGTGACCCCGTGATCGCGCAGCAGGGCATCCGGTATCTGTCGGTGTGCTGCATCTTCAGTCTGGGTATTTTCACCCAGACCATGGGCGAAAAGCTGCTGGCTGCCACCGGCCGCACCCATCTGAGCATGATCAGCCAGCTGGTGGGTGCAGTGGTCAACATCATTCTGGATCCCATCTTCATCTTTGGCTACTGCGGGCAGGCGCTGTCCGGCACCACCGGCGCAGCGGTGGCAACGGTCATCGGCCAGTTCTGCGGCGCAGGCATGACGTTGTACTTCAACACCCGCAAAAACCCGGACATCCAGATCAGTTTCAAGGGCTTCCGGCCCAGCGCCAAGGCCATCGGCCGCATCTACACGGTGGGTCTGCCCAGCATCGCCATGCAGTGCGTGGGCAGTCTGATGACCTTCGGCATGAACCTGATTTTGATGGCCTTCTCGGCTACGGCGGTGGCAGTGTTCGGCGTGTACTTCAAGCTGCAAAGCTTCGTGTTCATGCCCATTTTCGGCCTGAACAACGGCATGGTGCCCATCATCAGCTACAACTACGGTGCCCGCAGACCGGACCGCGTGAAAAAGACCATCAAGCTGGCGGTGTGCTACGCCGAAGGTATCATGCTGGCAGGCTTCTGCATCTTCCAGTTCGCGCCCCGGCTGGTGCTGAGCATCTTTGCCGCCAGTGACGCCATGCTTGCCATCGGCATCCCTGCCATGCGCATCATCTGCCTACATTTCCTGCTGGCGGGCGTCAGCATCGTGCTCAGCTCGGTGTTTCAGGCGCTGGGCAACGGCGTTTTCAGCCTGATCGTTTCGGTCTGCCGTCAGCTGTTCGTGCTGCTGCCGGCAGCGTGGCTGCTGGCACAGACCGGCAGCGTCAACAATGTCTGGTGGGCCTTCCTCATTGCGGAAGTCGTCAGCATCCTGATGAGTCTGGCCTTCTATGCCCGTATCAACAAGACCACCATCGCACCCCTGTACCACTGACCCGGGTGCGGGCAGCGGCCCTGCAAACGAAAGGAACGTGATCTCTATGGTAAAAAAGCTGAAGTGGAACCTGATCCTCATGAGCCTGCTGTATGTCGGGCTGGGCATTTTTCTGGTCATGAAGCCCGGCACGGCGCTGAACATCGTCTGCTACGCGCTGGGCGGCGTGGTGCTGGCCTGCGCAGCGGTGCAGCTGATCCGCTACTTTGTGGTGGAGCGCGGGGTATTCCAAAGCCAGCTTACCCTGATCTCCGGCCTTGTCTGCCTTGCGCTGGGCGTTTTTCTGCTGCTGCGCAGCGATATCGTGGTAAGCATCCTGCCCATCGTGTTCGGCCTGTTCGTCATCTTTGATGCCATCGGCCGGGTGCAGAACGCTTTAGACCTGCGCCGCTGCGGCTACGACAGCTGGAAAGGCTTTCTGCTGCTGCCGGTGCTCAGCGTGGTGCTGGGCGTCATCTTAATCGCAAACCCCTTCGGCGCTATGGAAACGCTGGTGATGGCCATCGGCGTCATCCTGATCGTGGAGGGTGCCATCAACCTGCTCAGCGCCCTATACACCGTGCTGGCAGTGCGCCGCTTTGCCAAGCTGCACCCGGAGACCCAGTCCGTGCTGGAATCCATCACCGGCGAGGACCTGAATGGGGACGGCGTGGTTGCCCCGGACGTGACCCGCACTGACGCGGAAGCCACCGCCGTAGAGTTGGACCATGTGGACGAGAGCGCCACCGTGGAGCAGGAGGAACGGGAGTAAGAAATGAACTCGCCCTCTCAGGCGCTCCCGCGCCAGCTCTCCCGGAGGGAGAGCCAAGCCGTAAAGTTCATCACTAAAGTATTAGGTGCAATGAGAAAGTTCCCGGCAGTGCTGAAGCCGTCCCCTTGGGGAAGGTGGCTTGACGCGAAGCGGCAAGACGGAAGGGGTGACTTCCGGGGCGCAGGCTTTCCGGTTCAAGTGCAAAGTTCCCGGCAGCGCTCTTGGCTCTCCCTTTGGGAGAGCTGGCAAAGCCGTAGGCTTTGACTGAGAGGGCGCACGCCGTTATAAAGCATTAGACGCAATGAGAAAGTTTACGCCGTGACGGAGAGGGCGAGCACGTTGCCCAAAAGCATAAATACGCAAATCTATAACAAGAAAAGGAAAAGGAAATCATGGAAAAGTACGATCTGATCATCGTGGGTGCGGGCCCTGCCGGCATCTTTACCGCTGTGGAGCTGCTGCGCCATGGCAGCAAAAAGAAGATGCTGCTGGTGGAAAAGGGCAAGCCGGTGGAAAAGCGTCACTGCCCCAAGGCAGAGGTAGGCCACTGCGTCAACTGCCGCCCCACCTGCGCCATCACCACCGGCTTTTCCGGTGCGGGCGCGTTCTCGGACGGCAAGCTGAGCCTGTCCTATGAGGTAGGCGGCGACCTGCCCACCCTCATCGGGGAGGAGTTTGCGCAGGAGCTCATCGACTACACCGATAAAATTTATCTGGAGTTCGGTGCCGACCCCCATGTGGAGGGCATCTACACCGGCGAGGACATCAAGGAGATCCGCAAAAACGCCATCCATGCGGGTCTGAAGCTGGTGGATTGCCCTATCCGCCATCTGGGCACCGAGAAGGCGCAGGAGCTGTATCTGGCCATCCAGAACTATCTGGCAGACAACGGCGTGGAGATGCGCTTTAATACCGAGTGCGAGAACATCATTCTGGAAGAGGACGGCTGCAAGGGCGTGCTGCTGAAGGACGGCGACAGCCTGCTGCCCGTGTATGCGGACGAGGTGGTCATCGGCACCGGACGGCGCGGCGCAGACTGGCTGGAAAAGCTCTGCGCAGAGCACCACATCGCCCACAAGCCCGGCACCGTGGACATCGGCGTGCGCGTGGAGTGCCGCAACGAGGTGATGGAAAAGGTGAATAAGGTGCTGTATGAGTCCAAGCTCATCGGCTACCCGAAGCCGTGGAAGAACAAGGTGCGCACCTTCTGCCAGAACCCCGGCGGCTTTGTGGCGCAGGAAAACTACGACAACGACCTTGCGGTGGTCAACGGCCACAGTTTCAAGGAAAAGAAGAGCCCGAACACCAACCTTGCCATTCTGGTGTCCCACAACTTTACCGAGCCCTTCAACCAGCCCATCGCCTACGCCCAGAAGGTGGGCGAGCTGACCAATATGCTGGGCGCAGGTCATATCATGGTGCAGCGCTACGGCGATATTCTGGACGGCAAGCGCACTTGGCAGAAGGAGCTGGCACAGTCCAACGTGAAGCCCACGCTGAAGGACGCCGTAGCCGGTGATATCACCGCCGCCATGCCCTACCGCGCCATGACCAACATCATCGAGTTCATCAAGATGCTGGACATGGTGGTGCCCGGCTTTGCTGCCAACGAGACGCTGCTGTACAGCCCGGAGCTGAAGTTCTACTCCAACAAGGTGAAGATGGACGAGAACCTCGACACCAACATTCAGGGTCTGCACTGTCTGGGCGACTCTTCCGGCTGGACGCGCGGATTGATGATGGCTTCGGTCATGGGCGTGCTCATGGGCCGCAAGCTGGCTGAAAAAGAAGGCTGCTGAGAAAAAATAAACGCAAGCCCGGAAGGTTGCAGACCTTCCGGGCTTGCGCTGTTGAGGGCAGTCACTTCAGCTTGCTCAAATAGCGGTAGATGGTGGCTTCCGAAGAGCCCAGCTGGGCGGCTACCTCGCTGACGGCACCCTTCATATAAAAGATGCCCGCGTGGTGCAAAGACTCCACGATGCGGATCTTTTCTTCCATCGTCAACCGGTCGGGTGGCAGCCCGGCGCTGCCGGTCACCTCGGCAATAGCGCTGTGCACGGCGTCAGGCAGGGAACTGACGAAGTTCTCCACCCCGATGCCGGTAGAGGATGGCTCGGTGTGCGCCCCGCAGAGGGCAAGCAGTTCCTGCGCGATGCGGCTGTACTTGCCGGCGTCAAAGTTGACGCAGAGCATCCCGATGAGCTGGCCGTTGTCCTTGATGAACATGGTGGAGGAGCGCAGACGCCCTTTGGCCTGCGAAGCGCCCTGATAGCCCGCCAGATAATCCTGCTTTTCGTACATCCGCTCCTGAATGAAGCGCAGCGCCATGTTGGAAAGGGGCGCGCCCTCGGTGCGTCCGCTGATATGGTTGTTGACGATGGCGACAATGGTGCCGTCCTCACTGGTAAGGTCGTGCAGAACTACCTCGTAGTCCGGGCCCAGCGCTTCGCCCAGAAAGGATACCACTACGCGATAAGGCTCAAGTCTTGCGTCCATCCCGTTCACCTCTTTTTGTACCATTGGAAAGCGTGAGAAAAAATTATCACGCGAGTTCTACTGCTATCATAGCAGAAATGACAGAAATTTACAATAAAAAGGCGCGTTGTATCCATCTGTTTCGTCAAATTGATGGGATTTATCGGCGGTTTTTGCCATGTGCGACAATTTATTCTTATGATAATAAAATATTATTGACAAAATATTCTCACTGCGTTAGGATAGTGTCAGCAAGGGAAGGACAACTCTTCCTAAGGGGTACCTGAAAAGTCGAAAATTTAGCCTATTTCTACAAGCACAGCTGGATTTTGCGTTAAACAGCCTTGAAATCCACAAAGGATTCCTGCGGCTATTTGCCTTAAATCCCGCTTGTGCTTGCGAAATATTCGTCATTTTCTTTGTTTTCAGATACACCCTGACAAAAGGAAAAGGAGAAAAATCGGATGAAGCAAGTGATCGTTACCCCTAATGCTCCCGCCGCCATCGGCCCCTATTCGCAGGGCATCGCTGCGGGGCAGACCGTCTATGTGTCCGGGCAGCTGCCCATCGATCCGGCCACCGGCCTGATCCCGGAAGGCATCGCCGCCCAGACTGCACAGTCCCTCAAGAACATTCAGGCCATTCTGGCACAGCAGGAGATGACGCTGGCCAATGTGGTCAAGACTACGGTGTTTCTGGCGGACATCAACGATTTTGCAGAGATGAACAAGGTGTACGGCGAGTATTTTGCGCAGCCCTACCCCGCACGCAGTGCGGTGCAGGTGGGCAAGCTGCCCAAGGACGCTCCGCTGGAGATCGAGTGCATTGCTGTAAAGTAAGTTCCCCCGCACGGGAAGAAAAGAAACGGTGAACCAAATGGATAAACAGATGTTCGTTCGCATCCTGAACAGTGAGATGGAGCTGGCTACGGGCTGTACGGAGCCCGGCGCGGTCGCTCTCACCGCCGCAGAGGCGGGCGCAGCACTCCGCAAGGCAGGCGGCACACGGGTAGAAGCCGTGACCGTCCGCGCCAGCATCAACATTATCAAAAACGCCATGTCGGCGGGCATTCCGGGCACCTCGTATCAGGGCATGGATTACGCCGCCGCCATTGGTGCCGTAGGCGGCGACCCCGTCCACCTGCTGGAGGTCATGAACTATGTGCCCCGGGAGCAGATGGAAGAAGCCGCAGCCCTTGTCGGGGCAGGCAAGGTCAAGGTAGAGGTGGCACAGGTGCCGCAGAAGCTCTACATTGAGGTGCTTGTCACTTCTGACAGCCACACCGGCCGCGCAGTGGTGCGGGACCTGCACACCAACGTGGTGCTGGTGGAGCAGGACGGCGTGGCTACGCTGGACAAGCAGCACACCGACTCTGCCGCCGCCGGGGACAGCGATGTGGTGACCCCGGAGCAGATCGCAGAATTTCTGACCGTCCGCTCCATCTGGGATTACTGCACTGAGGAGCTGGACCCCCTGCACGACCCCATCGACATCATCCGCAGCGCCGTACAGGTGAACACGACCATCAGCGACGAGGGTCTTGCCAAGGAATACGGCCTTGCCATTGGCCGCAATCTGGAGCTGAACTGCCGCAAGGGTCTGATGACCCGCGACCTGACCACCAACGCCATGGTCGCTGCTTCTGCCGGTGCGGACGCCCGCATGGCAGGCGCGCCGGTGTCGGTGGTGGCAAACTCCGGCAGCGGCAATCAGGGCATCACGGCTACCATGCCTGTCGTAGCAACTGCCCGCTGGCTGGACATCGACGAGGAGAAGATGCTCCGCGCCGTGACCCTTTCCAACCTGATCGCGATCCGCATCAAGGCTAAGTTTGGCCGCCTGAGCAACCTTTGCGGTGCAACCGTAGCCGCCACCGGCGCAGCCTGCGGCATTGCCTACCTGCTGGGCGGCGGCTACCACGAGGTATGCTGCACCATCCAGAACATGGTGGGCAATGTTACCGGCATGGTCTGCGATGGTGCAAAGGCCGACTGCGCACTGAAGATCTCTACCTGCGTCAACGCCGCCTGTCAGGCAGCTGCCATGGGCGTGCGCGGCGTGCGGGTGCAGAGCACCGATGGCATCGTGGAGCACAATGTGGAATATACGCTGGACAACTTTGCCACTCTGAGCACCCACGGCACCAGCGACAGCGTGATCCTTGATCTGATGCTGAACAAACACCTCCCGGAGACGGAATAAGTCTCCCCACCCGGCCCTTTCCGGGGCAAAAAGAAAGAGGTACTAAAGTTATGAAAAAGCTATTCAATAGTCTGCCCTTCCGGCTTTTGCTGGGCATTGTTGTTGGTATCATCCTTGGCCAGCTGTTCAACGAGAGCACCATGGGCGTTGTGGTGACCCTGCAGTACATCATGGGTCAGCTCATCACCTTCTGTGTGCCGCTGATCATCATCGGCTTCATTGCCCCGTCCATTACAAAGCTTGGCAAAAACGCTTCCCGCCTGCTGGCAGTGGCCATCGTCATCGCGTATGTGTCCTCTGTCTGCGCAGCCTTCATGAGCATGGGCGCAGGCTACGGCCTGATCCCCCACCTGTCCATCGACAACAATGTTGCCGGTCTGCGCGAGCTGCCGGGCGTCGTCTTTGAGCTGAACATTCCCCAGATCATGAGCGTCATGAGCGCTCTGGTGCTGAGCGTTCTGGTTGGTCTGGCTGCCACCTGGACCAACAGCAAGCTGACCTGCGACTTCCTTGCTGAGTTCCAGAACATCGTGCTGGACATCGTGAGCAAGGTCATCATCCCCGTGCTGCCCTTCTACATTGCCGCCACCTTCTGCGGCCTGAGCTACGAGGGCACCATCACCCATCAGCTGCCCGCCTTCCTGCAGATCATCGTCATCGTTATGGCCGGCCACTACATCTGGCTGGCTGTGCTGTACCTGCTGGCAGGTGCTTACTCCGGCAAGAACCCTTGGGAAGTGCTGCGCCACTACGGCCCCGCTTACCTGACCGCTGTCGGTACCATGTCCAGTGCTGCTACGCTGGGTGTGGCGCTGGAGAGCGCCCGCAAGAGCAAAGTCCTGCGTAAGGACATGGTCAGCTTCGGCATCCCCCTGTTTGCCAACATCCACCTGTGCGGCTCTGTGCTGACTGAGGTGTTCTTCTGCATGACCGTTTCCAAGATCCTGTACGGCAAGCTGCCCAGCGTCGGCACCATGATCCTGTTCTGCCTGCTGCTCGGCATCTTCGCCATCGGCGCACCCGGCGTGCCCGGCGGCACTGTCATGGCTTCTCTGGGCCTGATCACCGGCGTTTTGATGTTCGACAACGCCGGTACTGCTCTGATGCTGGCCATCTTCGCCCTGCAGGACAGCTTCGGCACCGCCTGCAACGTGACCGGTGACGGCGCGCTGACCCTGATGCTGACCGGCTATGCCGAGAAGCACGGCATCGCAGATACCGGCGACCTTGAAAGCCCGATCCTGTGATAAAAATTTGAGCACTCCTCCTTAATTACAAGAGACTGTGAACAGACAGTCCCAAAATCTCCGAAAAGCCCCGGCGACCGAAAAAAGGCCGCCGGGGCTTTTTGGACTTCGCCATTTGTACCCCCTCAGTCTGCTCACTGTGTTCGCAGCCAGCTCCCCCAAGGGGACGCCAACCCTCTCAGGCGCTCCCGCGCCAGCTCCCCCAAAGGGGGAGCCAAGCCGTAAAGCTTATCACTAAAGTATTAGGTATAACGAGGAAGTTTTCGGCAGTGCTCTTGGCTCTCCCTTTGGGAGAGCTGGCAAAGCCGTCAGGCTTTGACTGAGAGGGCGCAGCCACCCGCCGGGGCTTTTTGTACTGCAACCCGGTTTGATATCCGGCGTAATGGGATGAAATTTTTGAAACGCCTTTAAAACCATAAAGTAAAATGCTATACTAGAAGGAAATTGGGACGCGCTGAAAATGCGCAGCCCGAAAGGAGCCTTTATGACGCAGCTTTTGATCCGTCTTTTTATACGCCGCCCTAATTCCCCGCAGGACCCCCGCGTCCGCGCCGCCTACGGCAATCTGGCCAGTGTGGTGGGCATGGTGTGCAATATCCTGCTCTGTCTGGGCAAGTTTGTGGTGGGTACCCTGTTCGGCTCTATCGCCATCACTGCCGATGCGCTGAATAACCTTTCGGATGCTTCCTCCAATATCGTCAGTCTGGTGGGTTTCAAGCTGGCTGCCAAGGCACCGGATGCCGAGCATCCCTACGGTCACGCCCGCTTTGAGTATCTGGCGGGGCTGGTGGTCAGCGTGACCATTCTGGGCATCGGCTTTTCCCTGCTGAAGGAGTCGGTCACCAAGGTGCTGCACCCCACGCCGGTACAGTTCGGCTGGCTGACCGTGGCGGTGCTGGTGGTGTCCATTCTGGTCAAGCTGTGGATGAGCGGCTTCAACCGCACCATTGGCCGTATCATCGCCTCGGAGACCCTGATCGCCACCGCCGCCGACAGCCGCAACGACGTGCTGAGCACCGCTGCCGTGCTGGTGGCTGCCATCCTCTGTCGGGTGACCGGCTGGGACGTGCTGGACGGCCTGATGGGCGTGGGCGTGGCAGTATTTATCCTGATCTCCGGCTGGGGGCTGGTGATGGATACCCTGAGCCCGTTGCTGGGCGAAAGCCCCAGCGAGGATCTGGTGGAGCATATCGAGCAGACCGTGATGAGTTATCCCGGCGTGCTGGGCGTACATGACCTGATGGTGCACGACTACGGCCCCGGTCACCAGTTTGCATCCATCCATGTGGAACTGCCCGCCGAGCAGGACCCGCTGGAAGCGCACGACCTGATCGACAACATCGAGCGGGACTTTATGAAGAACGATCACCTGATGGTGACCATCCACTATGACCCCATCGTCACCTCGGACGCCGCCGTGGGGGTGCTGCGCAGCCGCCTGACCGAAAAGCTGCGCCAGCTGGACCCGGCGCTCTCGCTGCATGATCTGCGCATCGTGCCGGGCAAGACCCACACCAATGTGCTTTTTGATCTGGTGCTCCCCGCGGGCTATGCCGGGGACAAGGTGGAATTGCTGACCCAGATGGAGCAGTTCATCAAGGCACAGGACCCCGCCTACAACTGCATTATCAAGCTGGAACAGAGCTATACGGCTGCGGCTCATAAATGAGGGGGAGCCGCCCCGCACGGGCTTTGCGATATAAGGAAAGCAGAGGGAAAGTAGTATGCTGAACGAGACCTACCGCGCCATGCTGAACAACAAAAGCGTCATCCGCGAGACCTTCATGTATGGCAGACAGCGCGCTGCCCAGATCGGCAGCGAGAATGTGTTCGATTATTCACTGGGCAACCCCAGCGTGCCCTGCCCGCCGGAGTTCACCGAAGCCATGCAGACCCTGCTGGCACAGGAAGAGCCGGTAAGCCTGCACGGCTATTGCCCCAGTCAGGGCGACCCGGGCTTCCGTACCGCTGTGGCGGCGCATCTGACCGAGACCTTCGGTCTGCCCTACGCGCAAAAGCACATCTTCCCCACCACCGGCGCGGCGGGTGCTATCGCCCACGCCATCCGTGCGGTGACCCAGTCCGGGGACGAGGTGCTGACCTTTGCGCCTTACTTCCCGGAGTACGGCCCCTATGTGGCGGGCACCGGCGCGGTGCTGCGGGTGGTTCCCCCGCAGGCACCCACCTTCCAGCCCAATCTGGATGCCTTTGCACAGATGCTGACCGAAAAGGTCACCTGTGTGCTCATCAACACCCCCAACAACCCCACCGGCGTGGTCTACTCTGCCGACACCCTGACCCGCATGGCGGCGATCTTGACCGAAAAGAGCGCCCAGTACGGCCACAATATCTTTCTGGTCAGTGACGAGCCCTACCGGGACATCGTGTTTGACGGCAAGACCGTGCCTTACCCGGCGGCGTTCTACCCCCACACCCTGACCTGCTTCTCCTACTCCAAGAGCCTGAGCCTGCCCGGCGAGCGTCTGGGCTATGTGGCGGTGCGCCCGGGGTGCGAGGGGGAGGATATCCTTGTGGACATGATGAGCCAGATCTCCCGTTTTACCGGCCACAACTGCCCGCCCAGCATCATCCAGCGGGCGGTCAGCCGCTGCCAGAAGGTGACAAGCGACCTTTCGGTCTACCAGACCAACATGGAGCTGCTGTACCAGAAGCTCACCGCGCTGGGCTTTGAGGTGGAGCGCCCCGGCGGCACCTTCTACATCTTCCCCAAGGCACTGGAAGAGGACGCCAACGCCTTCTGCCAGAAAGCCCGGGAATTCGACCTGCTGCTGGTGCCCAGCGACAGCTTTGGGGTAAAGGGCTATGTGCGCCTTGCCTACTGCATCGACACCGAAAAGGTAAAGCGCAGCCTGCCCGCCTTTGAAAAGCTGGCAGCCGCCTACCGCAAATAACCGGAACGCCCCTGCATGGGGCATAAAATACACAACCAATAGAGGAAAGGGAAACCTGCTATGGAAAAGATCAAGATGACGACCCCGCTGGTGGAGATGGACGGCGACGAGATGACCCGCATCCTGTGGAAGATGATCAAGGACGAGCTGATCCTCCCCTTTGTGGATCTCAAGACCGAATACTACGATCTGGGTCTGCCCAACCGCGATGCCACCGCAGATCAGGTGACCATGGATGCCGCCCTCGCCAACAAGAAGTACGGCGTGTCGGTCAAGTGCGCTACCATCACCCCCAACGCCCAGCGCGTGGAGGAGTATAAGCTGCACGAGATGTGGAAGAGCCCCAACGGCACCATCCGCGCCGTGCTGGACGGCACCGTGTTCCGCGCACCCATTATGATCGACAGCATCCATCCGGTGGTCAAGAACTGGAAAAAGCCCATCACCATCGCCCGTCACGCCTACGGCGATGTGTATAAGTGCACCGAGTTCCGCATCCCCGGTGCAGGCAAGGCCGAGCTGGTGTTCACCGGCGCAGACGGCAGCCAGCAGCGCGCCACCGTCTTTGACTTTGAGGGTGCCGGTGTGCTGCAGGGGCAGTACAACAAGGATGATTCCATCCGCAGCTTCGCCCGCAGCTGCTTCAACTACGCACTGGACGTGAAGCAGGATCTGTGGTTCGGCGCAAAGGATACCATCTCCAAGAAGTACGACCACACCTTTAAGGATATCTTTCAGGAGACCTACGACGCCGAGTACAAGGAAAAATTCGAGGCTGCCGGCATCACCTACTTTTACAGCCTCATCGACGATATCGTGGCGCGTGTTATCCGCAGCGAGGGCGGTTTTGTCTGGGCCTGCAAGAACTACGATGGCGACGTGATGAGCGATATGGTCTCCACCGCCTTTGGCTCGCTGGCTATGATGACCAGTGTGCTGGTCAGCCCGGACGGCAAGTACGAGTACGAAGCCGCCCACGGCACCGTCACCCGCCATTACTATAAGTATCTGAAGGGCGAAAAGACCTCCACCAACCCCATGGCCACCATCTTTGCATGGTCTGGCGCATTCAAGAAGCGCGGCGAACTGGACAATCTGCCGGAACTGGTGCACTTTGGCGAGGCACTGGAGGCCGCAAGCTTGCAGACCCTGAACGAGGGCATCATGACCAAGGACCTGTGTGGTCTGGCAGAGGGCATTACCCCCACCGCCGTGGACAGCGAGGGCTTTATCAAGGCCATCCGTGAGCGTCTGGAAGCCAAGCTGGCGTAAAACGATTTTCAATATAACATAAAAACCGGAACGATCACCCGAAAAAGGGACGATCGTTCCGGTTTATGTTTTAGGCGGGATGTGCGAAAAACTGGAATTTATCGCTTTGAATGTTTAATTAGAAGAAAATCTACTACGATACAAAACATAAGATAAAATCCCCAACATAACACATAGGAAACGATGGAATTTCCAAGCTGCGGTATTGGTGTAAATGTCCACCAATGCCCAAACTTAATACCTTGAAGAAAATTAAAAATACAAGAAATTGGCATTAAGATAAGTATCCATACATTAACAATCCAAAACAAAAATGAAGCCTTTTCTTTGTTATCACCTATAAACTGTCCTATTACGAATACCATAATTCCGACAGCCATTAAAATTAGTCCAACTGCAACAGAACTTGAGGTTTGTTCTTTGTCCCAAATCATAATGGCTACTACTAAGCCAATAAAATTAAACACACTGCCTATCAAAGAAAAGATGCGAGCATCACTTCTTTCAGTACCGTTTTCTGTTATTGGTTCTATTCCCTTCAACAAATAATCTGTTGTTACATCAAAAAAATTGCTCAATAAAATGACCTTTTCGATGTCTGGTGTACTTTGTTCTGACTCCCATTTAGAAACTGCTTGTCTCGATACACCAACCTTATCAGCAAGTTCTTCCTGCGAAATTCCCTTGATCTTTCGTAAATGTTGTATTCTGTCTGCCATATTCATTGCAAAACACCGCCTTTCTTTTTTACTTAATCTAACAAAAATAGCGGTTGCATTGCCACCATTTTCTCATAGAACTTTGTCAACCGACAGTTGCGAAGGCGAAAATCCCGATTTATTGGTTACGAATGCAGTGTATCCAGCACTTCATTTACGATGTCCAGCGACACCTGCCCCGGCGCACTTGCCTGCCCGGGGTTTGCGAAGGTCATGGCAGAGCCAAAGACCTCTCCGGCCAGACGGCTCACCGCGCCCAGCGCCCCCATGCTCATGGTGATGACCGGTGTTTCCGGGTGAAGGTCTGCCATTTCGGCGGTGGCAGCCAGCAGCTCCAGCACATCTGTGCGGCACCGGGGCATTACGGCCAGCTTGGGCAGGTCGGCTCCGGCCTGCTGCATCTGTACCATGCGGGAAACAAGTTCTGCCCGGGGCGGGGTCTTAGCAAAATCGTGGCTGGAACAGACCACCGCGACCCCGGCGGAATGCGCTTGCTCCACCAGCTTGGTCAGGTCTGCCCCGGCGGTGAAGAACTCAACGTCCAGCAGGTCGGTGCAGTCGGTGTCGAGAATGAGGCGCAGAAAGGCAAGGTATTCGGAATGGGAGAGCGCCTGCTCGCCGCCCTCTGCCTTGGTGCGGAAGGTCACAAGCAGAAGCTTGTCCCGCAGGGCAACCCGCAGCTTCTGTATGCAGCGGGCGATGGCAGCAGGGGACTGAAAGCCCTCAAACCAGTCCACCCGCCATTCCACACAATCGGCCGACAATGTTGAAAACTGCGCGGCCTTTTCCAGGATAGCGGCTTCGGTGCGCTCCACAATGGGCAGAATGACCTTGGGGCGGCCCTCCCCGATGCGGCAGCCGCGGATGTTGACACAGGACATGGTGCTTCTCCTTTATATAATAAGTATAGCTACATCATACAGGATACTGGGATGACTCCATAATACGTTCTGCCCGCCGCCTTGTCAAGAAAAGGAGGTTATTATACACGAAAATCAACTTTTGCAGCCTGACCCGGGGCAAAAAGCCTTTTCACTCTTTAGGGGAGCGAACCCTCTCAGGCGCTCCCGCGCCAGCTCCCCCGAAGGGGGAGCTTTTGGCACCGTACCCCCTCGGTCTGCTCACTGCGTTCGCAGCCAGCTCCCCTAAGGGGACGCCTTTGGGCTGAGCTGGAAAACTTTATCGCCACCGCCAAAAGCCGTCCCCTTGGGGAAGGTGGCATCGCCGCAGGCGATGA
>OLGM01000167.1_pt1 | contig 48458 bp, 80 predicted proteins | sample 1606001 | NCBI WGS metagenome assembly OLGM01 (sample SAMN03283294) | human gut metagenome | biome: human-associated habitat; material: feces | host: Homo sapiens | place: Peru | collected 2012
CGGCGGAGCTATTGCCCCGCCGCGTTGGTGTCAGTATCAGCACGGGGCTGAACAGTTCGGAAATTCCGAACAGCTGATGCTATGCAGTTTTCAGCAGCCGCAACCGGTTCCGCATCCGCCATAGCTGCTGCCCGACCAAGGATTACAAGTGATGTAAGCCGGGGTGGGGCAAGGGCGCAGCTGGGAGATCAGGTAGTTGTTCTGTGCAGCCTGAGAAGCGGCAAGGCGCAGCTCCTGATTGGCACTTTCCAGATCGCGCATCTTGCTCTGCGTCAGGAAGTCAAGGATGGCGCGGCTATTCTGGTTCTGGTTGTCGATGATGTCACGCGCAGCGGTGTTGACCGTGTTGCGGGTATCGCACGCCTGCGTCGCCATGTCGTACCGCACCTGGGCAATAGCCGCCCGGTTCTCGCAGCAGCACTCCTGGTTCTGCATCTGCATGGCGTTGAGCTGCTGCATCAGCGCCGCCTGCTGGTTGCTGCGGGAAAGCTCGGCCTGTGCAAAGCCGTTTGCCATTGCCATGTTGGTGCCGTTGACAAGCTGCGCCTGCTGGTAAAATCCGTCGCAAAGACCCTGATTTACGCTGTCGATCTTGCGCTCGACATTAGCAAAATCAGAGGTCAGCACATAACCGTCGACCACGCCGCCGGAATTGCCGTTGTTGCCCCAGCTGTTGCCGCCCCAGCCAAAGACGGCAAAAATGAGGAAGAGAATAATGAGCCATGCGCCGTCACCGCCCCAGCCGAAACCGCCGCCGTTGTTGGTAGGCGAAACCGGCATGGTCAGCATGGGAGCGCCGCCATCGGAAAGAGACATAGTATCACTCCTTTTAATTAAAGTCAGTTTTATCTAAATCGTGGCCACGATAAAGAATTAAAGAAAACGCTGTAAACATTTAATTACTGCATCAGGCTTTGGAACTGCTTTGCCATCTGCTGAAGCTGGTTAAGCTGCTGCTGATTCAGCTTACCGCTCTGCAAGAGCTTCTCGACCTCTGCTTTTGGATCACCCTGAAAATTCGCCTTGAACTGCTGAAACTGCTGCATCATCTGGGCAAAGTTGCCCATAGGGCCATGCCCGCCGCCCAGCGCGGCCATGAACGGATTACTCATCGTCCTCTTCCTCCTCCGCCTTGCGTTTCTTCTTACCCTTTATTTCGCCCACAAGTGCCGCCAGCGCGTCAAACTCTTTACGGGTCACATATTCTGGGGTAGGAGTTTTCTGCGCGTCAGAGACGCTTGCAAGGCGTTCTACAAGGTCATACGTCTTGAGCGTCGGCTTGCCGCTTGCATCGGCCTGTTTTAGGTACACCACGGGAGCCGTGCTGTCCCACAGCGCAATGGCGGAGTTAGGCGCGATCAGCCAGTTTTCCGCCTCTGGCCTACCTGCCACCCACTGCACGCCGCCCTGCGCTACCGGGTTCTGCATGAGCGGCATCTGCGGTATCTGCGGTGGCATGGTCTGCATCTGCTGCTGCCGAAGCTGGGCGAGGTTGTCCTGCATCGGCTGCGGGTAATAAGGGTTGAAATACGAGTTAAATGCCATTGTTACGCCTCACTTTCTTTTTGCCAGTAATACAAAACAATTTCGTTTTCGCTGTTCCAGCTGTCGTAAATCACGCCGTCCTGAACGCACACGACGTGCCCAGATAGCGCAAGGATAAACGTCCCTTCCGGGTGGTCGTCGGCGAACCTACCGACCGTGTAGCAATCCGGGCAAGTGTCCGGCACAATGTACCGCCGGTAGCCTATTTGCCGCAGATATGCACCCCACACTGCGTTGGCCGACGGCATGTCCCCTTCCAGATAACCCTGCACCGCCATAGCAAGGTACGTTTCGCCCCACTCTTTCCCTGTGGCTTTTGAGATTGCCCTTACCGTGCAGTCCCCCACATTTTTGCCTCGTGGATTTTTGTTGAAATAGCTATACATATTCCCGCCTGTCATCGAAAAACAGTTCGATGATGTGGACAAACATAGAGAGACCTGATTCGTCGTTTTCATACAGTCGGCAGATATCCGCTGCCATTTCCTCTGTGTATCCGCACTCGATCAATCGCTCTCTGTTGCTCATGTCCGCACCTCCTTGCTGCTTCCAGGATAAAAGAAAAAAGACCAAACAAATGGCCGATAAATGGTCATTGTTTGGTCTTTTGGCTATAAATTCTTTATATGGTCTGCGATTTTCCCGTAAGCGCGTCGTCTGCGACGGTTGATGTATTCCGGCGTAACATAATGTTGTGTGCATAGCTGTGCGTAGCTTTTGCCTTTTACGTCGCACTCGATCAGGAAAAATGCTTCGTCGCTTGGCAATCCCAGCCCGGCGATGAAACTCACCGCCCGCTGGGGCGCCATAGACTGTAGCTTTGCCCGGATATCACGATGTATCGGATTCATGCTGATTCCTACGCCGTGAGCTTGCGGAGCTTTTTCACGGAGACGGAGGGCGGCGGATCGTAGCCTCGCGCCTCGCTCAGATGTGATTTACACCCTCACTTCGGTGATGAACGCCTCGGGCAGCACTTCGCGCACCTTCGCCAGATACGCTTCCGCGTTAGCCTTGCTCTCAAACGCGCCCACCTGTACCCGGTAGATCGTGCCCGAATCGGGCACCGGCTCCGGATCAAGGTCGATCTGCTTGTCCGGCGCGATGTACGGGATACCGAAAAACTCGCACACCGCCTGACAGGTCTGCTCGGCGATGGCCTCCATGTTGTCGATGAGCCACTGAGCCTCCTCCGGATTGTCGTGGAAACCAAACTCCGGCAGCACGGCGGGCATGGTGGGTGCCCGCAGCTCGTAAAGGCGCGTGTCCTCGATCAGCCGCTCGGAGGTGCCCGGCGACATGGGCGCGATGCGATCCTGGATCAGCTTGCCGATCTTCCGGCTCTTCTCGCTGGGATAGCAATGCACCCGCGTACCCGCCACCTTGCCGTTGAAGCCGTTGGTGTGCAGCGCAATATGCAGGTCGGCAGGCCAGTTGTTGGAATCGCGGACGCGGTCGTACATGCCGCCATACTGAGCGTTGATGACTTCGCAGCCGCAGCGCTTGAGGGCGATCTCCAGATAGTCGGCGCAGCGGCCCATCTGTTCCTTCTCGTTGGTGGTCTTGCCGTTCCACAGGGCCTCGCTGGCGTAGACGTTGCTGGCCCGATCCTCCGGGCTGAGGAATACCTTAGGCATTGTCGCCGCCCTCATTGGCCTTGTCCTTGTTGTACTGGGCCGTGGAAATGCCCAACACAGCGCCTACGAAGGCCGTCACGGCGTTCAGCGTCAGCACCACATCATCGGGCCGGGGCCAGCCCCAGACGGGAGCCAGCGCGGCATACAGCGTGGCGATGGCGGGCAGCACGATCATCACCACCCACTTGAGGGTATCATAGATTTTGTCATTCAGCTTCATGTTCTTGTCCTTTCCGGGCTTTCGCCCTGTCCGTTATTTTCGGATCGGCAGCCTGCGCACTTCTTCCATCACGCGCTTGGCGCTGCCGTTTCCACCCATTTTTTCATACGGCGCGTACAGATAGTCGTTGAGGTTTTCGTATTCGTCCTGCGTGATCTCGCCCCGCTGAACGTAGGTCATGCCCAGATGGATGATCCGGTCATGGGCCAGCCCCACCAGCAATTTCCGCTCCGCGTCGTTTTTGTCGCTGCGTTTGGCTACCAGCGCCCACAGGCCGCCGCTGGTCAGCGCGGCCACCACGATGGCGCTGATGGCCGGGATAATGTACTGCCACATATCAAACCACCTCCCACGCCGCCGCGTACTGCGCAGGACTGAACGCCGTGTCTCGCAGGCACCGGTAAAGCGTCCCCTCCTGCGTCATGTACTCCCCGGCCTTATACATGTCGTGGGCGCCCGTCGGGGCCACGAAGGGCCGCGCCGTCTCGGGGCTTGTTCCGTGCATTGGCCGGTTGAATGTTCCCCACGCCGCGCTTCCCGGCACGATGTCCGGATACACGGCGTTGTCGTATGCCTGATGGCACTCCCACACCTGCCCCTCGGCGGTGTAGATGTCGCCCACGGCGTGGCTGCCTGCCGCCCACTTGGGGTACAGCGCGCTCACCATCAACCGCTCGTTGTCCTCTGTGACGCGGCCCAGCGCCCGCAGCGTCGCCGCCCGGATGGCCTGTGCCTGCTCCATAATGTCTGTTCTCATTCTAGTACCTTCGCCATCCTCTCACCAAGCCGTACCGCGCCCGGCCATTCCGCCGCGTTCCGCTCGTTCAGCCTCATAATATTTGCCATAGTCTCCTCCTTTTACATGGTGTCCACCTCCCCGGTGTCCACGCCTAATGTGTGCAACGCCGCTTTCAGGCCCTCGTTTTCGATCTGCAAAGCCTGCGCCGCCGTGGTGGGATAAAACGCTTTGATATAGCCGGAAGAATCCTGTATGACCGACAGGTTGATATCCACCGGCCCGTGCGACGGCGTAATGTCGTAGGTTTTGCTTACATTCGAGGTCACTACGCGAGTATTGTTCACCTCAATAATGCCCAGCGGGGACGGCGTACCCACAACACTGAGGGTGATCTTCGTCCCCGGCTCCACCACAAGCGTTGCGGGATTGTAATACGTTGTTCCGTTGATGATCGCGCTGGCCTTAATGGTTGTGTGGTTAGCAAGGCCAGTGCCTGTGATATTCACCGTCATGCCGTATTCCAGCGTCACACTGTACACGCCGCCCTCCTGCGTCACCTTCACCGTGGCCGTGTCGCTGTCGGTGCCCCGGGTGGCCGTCACAGTGTACGTCCCCAGGGCGTCCACATAGATGCCCCAGCGGCCGTTATGCTCCGCGGCGGTGTAGCTCTTGCCATTGCATACCGCCGTCACAGCGGAGCCGGTGGGCGCAGTGACGACGATCACCGCCACCGGGGGCTTAGAGGTGCCACCCCCGAATTTTACAATATTTGCCATTTTAATCCCCCCTCAGTATGATTCGAATCGGCAGGTCGATGGTGGGCTTGGTGCCGAACGCTTTCAGGGTCACCGTGCCTTCGGCCTGACCGCCGTCCTGAATGTTGGCCGCCTGCAACGCGGTCAGCTGCGCCGTGGTGATGTCCAGCGCTGGCAGCAGCTCCTGATTGCTGGTGGCCGTCACACCCGTCACGCTCAGGTTGTAGCTGTAAGGTGCGCTGTCGCCAGTCCAACCGGAAGCCAGCAGCGTGGCTTCGGTCGTGGTAGGCTTGTCGGCTTTGGAATCCAGGTCAAGATACTTCTGGGGGATTTTGACGGGGATAGGTGTGGGAGTTAGGCTGGCGACAAATAGCATCTCCTGCTCTTGGGTTATATGTAGGAAATAGATGCCCGATTCCGGGAAAATAATCGAAAAGCTCCCTATGTAACCCGACCACCCTGCGGTTGAAACAAATACAACTGTGTCATAAAATATAACGTTTGCGCTTGTCACCCCGCTGATTATAAGTTGCTTACCGATGTTTGCCGTAATAGTTAGTCCGTTTATTTGATCAACAGATAAAACCATATCAGAGACTTTAACGAATGCATAGCCATCGGGGCCGTGCTCCACCGTCAACTTATCCCCAATAACACCATCCCATGTGATGTTGATGTTGGTGTCGTATTCGTCATATCCCCCCGGTCTGCTCTTCACATAGTCCGGGGCGGTCTTGTCGTTCTGCTGCCAGTCGGGTTGTACCAGCTTCGCCTTGATCTTACCCCACAGGTACGCAAGGCCCGTGTTGTCCAAATAGCCCATAGGGCACCTCCTTATGCGTCAGCCGTGATGGTGTCGATCTCCCCGTTGGTGATGGCCTCGACCTCAAACGCGGCACCCAGGGCGTCCCACGCCTCACCCGTCCAGGCGTAGTTCATGCCGGTGTCCTCCACGTTCCACACGTCGCCCACCTCGTTGCCTTCCGTGGGCAACAGGGAGTAGCTGGCCTTGCTGCCCTTGTACTTATACAGGCCGGAGATATCGCTTTTCTTGGCGTAGTCACTGGCCGGGGAAAACCCCGCCAGTTTGGCATAGTCCGCCGCCGACATCAGTCCCGGGGAACTGGCCGTGGCGTTCTCATAGGTTGTGTCCGTGAACACCGCGTTCTCCGGCACGTCCTTGCCCACCGTGTGACCGCCCACCTTTTCGGCGTTGTCCACGATGCCGTTGCCGTTGGTGTCGTACACGCTTTTCAGCATGTCGCCGCCGCCCGCGCTGGCCACGGAATCGTCCACATACTTCTTGGTGGCCGCGTCCATGTCCTCGGTGGGCGTGCCGGACAGCTTCAGCTTGCCGGTCATGGTGCCGCCCGCCAGCGGCACATACTTACTCAGCGCGGGCTTGATCTTGCTGTTCCACAGATACAGCAGACCGTTGGAATCCAGATATTTACTCATTTTAGCAACTCCTCTATTTCAGAATTTGTAAGGCTCTCCGCGATAGGTACTTTGGCGTACAGCGACTGATCCGGCGTCACGCCCAGGTTGTCCCCGATAGTCTCAAAGGGTTTGTTCAGCAGCTCGCCCCACTCCGTCGCGCCGCCGGTGCTGCTGGGGATGACCACGCGGCCCACCAGCTCGCCGGAGGGCTGCCGCGTACCTTTCAGCTCTCTCATGCCATCGTCACCTCTTTCGTCAACACAAGATCGCCGCACGGGACGACCGTATACACATCGTCCCCGCTGCGCAGTTCCACGTCGTACTTATAGGTGCCGTATTTCAGCGCCGCCGTGTCGCCGGGCTTCAGGCGAAAGATGTTGCCGCCCGTCAGCGTCTTTTCGATCAGCACTGCCGCCTCTTTATAGGGGTACTTCCGCACCGTAAAGATCAGCTTGTCGCTCTCCTGCATTTCATAGTCCTCGCCGGTGGCTCCGTTGGTGATCGCCACATGCAGCACGGCGCTGTCTCCCCGCGTCAGCAGGATCGCGCCGTCTTGGATTTCCAGCATAGCGCCCTCCTTACTTCTTGCCCAAAATCACCGTCACGCTGTACTCCTTCGTGCGGGAATTGTACGCGGCGGAGGAATCCATGATGGCGTTGTAATCCCCCTGCACCGGCACGGGGATAGCGCCGTCGGCAATGTCCACCGTGGTAAATGTGCTTTGCAGCGTGCTCAAATCGGGCACGGCGGTGTCCTCCGCGCTTAACACCTTGCTCAGCGTGGCGTTCAGCGTATTGCGGGAGATATTCTCCCCGAAAAAGCTGATGGTCACGGCGTTCTGGGTCTCAAGCCCTCTGTCAAAAACGATCTGCATACTTTGCCCTCCTTACTTGTCGATGTAATTGATGCTGCTGATGATACACAGTTTGTCGTAGTCGATCAGGCTTACCGTCTCGTGCCAGTTGTCCAGCACCAGGAGAAATCTCGCCTTTTCGTACTCCTCCGCGCCGATGATCGTCACGCTGTGGTCTTTGTAGTAGCCCCTGCCGTCCTTCCACAGGTTGAGGACGATGGGAATATTCCGGCTTACGATGTCCTTTACCGCGTGCCACGTCCAGCCCACGCCCTTGCCGTAGGCGCTCTTTACCTTGCCGGGCACACCCCACCGCCGCATGAACTCCCGCATGATGGCCTTGACGGCCAGGGGATTGGTGCCCCATTTGTCGCCGTTGTAGCCGTATTTTTCGGCGATTTTTTCAATGTCGCCGTAGTACTTCTCCCCAAAGACGCAGGCCAAAGAGGTCAGCGTGCAGTCCAGCCGCTTGCCGTAGTTCTTTTGCAGCAGCCCCTTCAAAGGGATCAGCTTCCGGAACGTCTGCTTGCCCCGTTTGGGGTACTCCATTTCCAGCCATGAATAATCCAGTCTGTGTGCCATATGGGCCTCCTAACTGTTGTTGTAGTGGTTGATGGCGGCGTTCAGCGCGGATTTCAAACTTCCGCTCCCCTCAAACAGCACCGCCTTGACGTCATCGCCCTTTTCTTGTGTGCTGGGCAGCGTTCCGTAGCCCGTTCGGTTGCTGATGGCCGACCGCGCCCCGTTGAACGTAGCGGCGTAGATGGTCGCGCCGGAACTGACACCCGTATAGGGAGCGCTGCCGCCCTCCGCCTCCGCCAGCTCCTGTATCTTCGCCAGCAGATTGTTCCATCTGGCGGCGGACAGGTTGCTGATGGGCTGGCCTTTCTTGATGAGGCTCACGTCCGTGGAAGCGCTGTCCCAGTAGAACAGGTCGATCATGCTTTTCGTCGCCACCAGTTCCGCGTAGAACCGGCTGGTGCTGTAGCCGTAGTACGGCTCGTCCATATCTCTGACCAGCGTCGCCGTGGGCGTGGTAGCTGTGGAATTCTGATAGAAATTGAAGGTATACGGTCTGCCGTACCCCGTGGCCTTTGCGATGCCCTTCACGGTGATGGTGGAATCCGCGTTTACCGCGATATCGTGGTACGCCTTGTCCCGGATGTCCGCTTTCAGAGAGCCGTCCACATACACCGACGCGGAATTGATGCCCGCACCCAGCTTGATGTGCATGGTGTACGTCGTTTTCTCCCAGATGGCGTACAGGTTGATGATGGTGGGACTGCTGGAACTCTGCGATGTGGCACTGATGGGGATCGTCGTGTCTTTGTAATACGTCGTGGCGTTGGAGGTGTAGCCCCAGCCCAGAAACGTATATCCCGCCCGATACGGTGTTTCCAGTGTCCCCACGTTGAAGTTGATCGACGTGGTGGTACTGCTGGCCAGCGCGGTGTAGTAGTTGTCTGCGCCGCTCTGGTTGGTGAAGGTGCCTCCGTTGCTCCAAGCCCTCACCCGGTACCAGTACGCCAGCCTTGTGGCTGTCAGGGCAATGTACCGCACTCCGCTGGAATACACATAACCGTCGCCCTCTGAGAAGTACTTTTTCACAGAGGAAAACGCGCTGTTGGTGTACTCCACGAATTGGTATGGCCCACCGTATCCGCTGTCGTAGTTCAGGCCATACAGCACCGCGTTTGTGCCGTCCCGCACCGACAGCACCGTGGACTGGTAATCCGAGTTGATGTAGCCGCTCAGCAGGCCCGTACTCGTTGCGTTGGCGTACTGCATCCGGTAGCTTGCCACACCGGTGCCCACGCGGAAGTAGATGCTGTTGGTGTCGTAGCCGGAGCTTCCGCCCGAAGCGTATACCGTAATACTTCGTTTGACGCTGGTGCCCACAGAGGGGTCGGACACGATGTTCCAGTCGTTGCCGTTACTGGCGCACTTGGCTCTGGCCCCGGAATAGCCGCTTTCGTAGACAATGCCGTCGATCCAGCAGCTTGCGCCGGTGGTGACGAACCACGCCTGATACACCGTGGACGTAATGGTCTTAGGGAACCGGCTGTCGTTGCGGACGTGAACAACAAATGAGCTGATACCTGTGCCGCAGCGGAAGGAGATTTCAGTGGACATGGTTCACCACCTCACCCGAAAACCGCCGCCGCGCCGCTGCCGCTTAAAATCTGCGCCCACGTCTTGGACGTGCCGCCCGCCGATACGCCGGAATAGGTCAGCTCCGCGCCGATAGCCTCGCCAGAGTACAGCCGCACCCCACCGCCTACCGTAACGTCGTTGGTGCCCAGCGTACCGGAGAAAGAACCGTCTTTTGAATAGAAGTAATCCAGCCGCCGCCCCGTGTCGGAGATGGCCGCCTGGGGCAGATACCCGCCAGACGTACCCCCTCCGCCGATGATCTTGTTGGCGTACAGCGATTCAATGTTGGCGTTTTTCACCGTCAGGCTGTCCACGTCGATGTAGCTGGCGCTCAGGGTGCCGGTGATGGTGGCCGTGCTCAAATTGATGGACGTTGCCACGATCTCACCGTCCACGTTCAGGGCATTAACGTGCAAGTCTACCTTGTCGGACGAAATTTCCACGCCGTCCTTCTTGATGACGAAGGTGGAGCCGGTGGAATCGCTGGACACCTCCAGCGAGATTTTGTCCACCGTCTGATCAATCAGGCTTTGGGCCTGATTTCCATCGAGCTTGCCGCTGATCTGCGTCCGCAGTTCGCCGGCCGTCACTTCCAGCGTGGCCACGTTGCCTTTCACGTCGCCGATCTCGCTGTGGATGCCCTCGATATCCACTTCCAGCTTGTGATAGGCTCTGTAAGCGGCAAACTCCCGCCGTTTACTTTGCGGCGCGGGTTTTCGCCCCGTCCCGCCGGTACATTCGTAAGTAGCCCGCGCCCAGCCGCCGCCCCACTTCAATGTCATTCGGAAGATGGGCAGCGTTCTGGTAGTACCGTCGCCGCCTACCACCTGAATGATGTCGCCCGGTTCCATAGACCAGTCGCACACCGCGTCTACCGAGTTGGGCGTGTAGGCCGGGAACGCGATCAGTTTCTCATACAGGTCTTGCGCTTTTCCTCTGATCTCCGCCTCCGTGGAGCCGTAATACAGGGGATTGTCCAGCACCTGATACTCGTTGCCCGTTCCACCTTCCGGCAGCATCACGCCTAAGTCCGTGTTGGCCACCTGCACATGCAGCGCCTGAACAGCAGGGGTCTCATACTCGGCGGGAGAATCGCCAAAGTGCTGATTTTGCGTCAGCTTGACGTTTTGGGCAGTAAACCACACCAACTCAAGCTTGTCGTCCCGGCTCATCCGTGCGTAGGCACACGCCGTTTCCGCGATCCAACCCAATACATCCTTGCCCACAAGGCCGTTTCCGGCCATTGGCGCCGATGCAATAGGCTCTGTGCTGCCTGGGAAGGTGGTGGTATTCATCGTCACGCCGACGTAAGTACACAGGCTTGCAAGCAGCTGTCCCCGTGTCAGCGGCCATGTGAGACCGGCCCACCAGTCATCCACGTCCACGTTGAACTTCTGCATCCCGTCCAGCGCTTCGCAGGAAATATTTGCTACCCGCCGCTGTTCCGGTGTCGAGAAGTAGAATGTCCCCAGCGGAACATACTCGTACTTGTTCACCGCGTCGGCGAACTCATACGCCATGTTCCCCTGATAGCTGATGCCTTTTCCCGACCATTTCCCCAGCTTATACGCCAGAAAATCGTTGTCCACGGCCTTTGCTGTCAGGGTCGTGCCGTCAATGGTAGCTGCCCACAGGCTCTCGCCGTCCCCCGCGTACAGGGTGTTGTTTACCAGCACCAGGCAGTCCGGCGAGAAGGTGGGCTGCGCGCTCCCGGCGCTGCCGTTCAGGCGCAAAAAGGGCGCGTCCTCGTGGGCGGAGATGGTCACGGCGCTTGCCGTGCCGTAGCGGTGCACCACCGCCGCCTTGCACACCGGCATAGTCCACTCATCTGAGCCTACCATCGCGCCCATGGCGGCATTGCACCTGCCGAAGGCGAAGCCGCTCAGCAAGCCGTGATAGTTCAGCACTGTGCATTTCAGCTCCGCCGACACACACTTGCCCACCGTCACGTCCGTCTCCTCGTTCAGGGGGTAGGTGATCTCCACGTTCTTGACGTCCTCTGTGGTCAGGATCGTGCCGCCCGCGAACCACAGCAGCAGCGCCCCGGCCTCCTCCGCCATGGCGGCGGCGTGAAACGCCGCGCTTGCCTGATACATCGCCCCACCTCCTTAGTATTCGATAAACGCGTATCGGATGGGTGAGTAGTGGATCACCTTTTTCTCGTTGTCGATCCAATCGATGGAATATTCCAGATTGGGAATATAGCACCGCGCCGTCTCGTATCCGTCCGTTTCTGTGTTGTATAACTCAATGGTAACGTCCCGCGCCCGGTTGGACGGGCCAAGACCTGTGATCCGCGTGATCTCCGCCACCTCGGTGTTGGTCAGCGAAATGGTGTTAAACTCCACCTTGTTTGGCATGTGGCTCACCACTTGGCGGTGCAGAACGCCCGTCGCGTCTCGCTCACTGTCCAGGTCAAGACGCTGGTCGGGGTGCGCGGTGTATGACTTTTCTGCGATGTATTTCATGGGGAACACTGTCCCGTTGACCTTTATCAGATAGCCGTTATACATCCCGTCACCCCCTTACCGCTTCATATGCCTCCATGCTTTGGCTGACCCACCGCCCAGCAGAGGACGAAGGTTTGCCCAGCGTGAAATCCTTCTGTGCCGTCACTCTTGCGTAGTCCTCGATAGCCCGGATGTTGCCCAGCATACCGGCCTCCACAAATGCCTGTACGATGTACCGCGCGAACTCCGGCCCCATCTCCGCAAACGCCTGTACCGCCGCCTGCTGGATGGTACTCAGCGGAGCCTCTACGTTTGTCCCGCTGGTCTGGTCACCCAAAACCGCCAGAAACTTCTTGTTGGCAGGGATGACCGCGCCCTGTGCTAGGGCAGGCACCTCAACGCGACGCAGCGCGGGCATAGTTTGCTTCTTGTATCCACCGATACCACCGGAGCCAAGATTATTTCGAGAGGCAAACGTGCCTTTACCGCCGCTCAGAAAATTCAGTACGCTGCTAAAAGCGTTGGTGATCCATTTCACTGCGTTTGTTACCCAAGTAACTACGCCTTTCCACTTGTTGATTAGCCCCGCCAAAAGACCACCGATTATTTTTAAGCCCAGCTGCGCCCACCAGTGTTCGGACACAAACTTTTTTACCTTTGTGTTCCACCAGTTTTTGATGCTTTCCCAGCATCCAACCAACTTTTCTTTTAAAAAGTTCCAGTTGGGTGCGATGGCCGCTGCCAAGCCTGTTGCGCCAATCAGAATTAAGCCTAGTCCAAGCGGAACGCCAACGCCGGTAAATAAAAGAACAATGCCAAGCACTAACAGCGCCGCGCCCAGCAAGCCAACAACCAATCCAAGCGGCCCTTGCAGCGCTTCCACAATGTAGTTCCAGTTGGCAGCCACAGCAGACGCAAGGCCAATAGCTCCCATAACTAACAATCCCAAGCCAAGCGGAACATTTGCACCGGAAAAGATTAGGATGGCGCCAATGACCAGCACTGCCACACTAAGAATGGAAACCGCCCAGCCCAGCGGCCCTTGCAGCATTTCTTTTATCGCGTCCCAGTTTTCCGAAATGGCGTCCCAGATGGCGATAGCGCCTAACACCATCAGCGCGATACCCAGCGGGATATTTGCGCCGGAGAAGGTCAGGATAGCGCCCAGCGCCAGCAACGCCGCACCGGTGAACAGTTCCAGAATGGCGCTCAACCCATCGTCGATCATGCTGGTAAAGTCCGGCGCGATGCCGCCGCTGGCATCAAGTCCGCCGCCTTCGGATGATTTGTTGTCAGAGTAAGAAATGGTGGTCAGCTCGTCAAAGTCTGCCAGACTGCCAGACGCTTCCTCTGCCGCTTCTCCTACGTCCTCAATGGCTTTCTTCTGCTTGTTCAGCGCTTTTGCGCCAGCTGCGGATTTCTGAATGGTGGTGCCGAACAGCATGGAAACCAGCTTCGCCACCGCCGTTACAATGCGGGTCAGTACGTTGATCAGCAGCGTGAACGCCGGTATTACCACTTCCACAATGGGCTGCGCCAGCGTCATCAACGCGCCTTTCAGCCGCGCGATGGCAGCCACAGCCTCGTCGTTTTGCTGAATGGCTTCCCACAAATAGTTTTTCAGTGCCCGTAGTCCCGCTGTGATCAGCGAAAACACCAGCACACGTTTTGCCAGAGTTTTTACGTGCTGACTGAATTTGTCCATGCGCTTTGCCGCTTCCTCTTCCGCCGCGCTCATGCCGCTTGTCTGGTTCTTGGCACCGGCAAGTTGTCCGGATAATTCACCAACCTTATTTTTCATGCCGTCAAGATTGCGCGTATCGGACGCGATAGAGTTACCGATCTTGTCTATCCGGTCATTCAGCCGGTTAAACTGAGTTTCCAGTTCTCGCACCTGCTTTTCCTGCTCTTTAATCTGAGAACCCGTGTAGTAAAACGACGTTCCGTCGCGCATGTCTTCCAGCTTCTGGTTTGCCGCATCCAATGCCGCGCCCAGCTGCTTTGACTGCTCCACAAGCGGAATTTGCGCCTGCTTTTTGTCGTAGATCTTTTGATTCAGTTTCTCAATTTGCGTCTCCAGTTTTCTAAGTTCAGACAGCGCTTTTTTGTCATCAATTTCCGTACTGAAAACAATAGATCCGTCTGCTGCCATATACTCACCACGCTTTCGTTAATTTATGTGGACTTGTTTGTGCAAAAGTGATATAATCTATACACACGCACAAATTGTGTTTATGGAGGGGTTATAAAAATGGCAAAACTTGTAAGATGTAAGACGTGCGGTGCTGAAATTGCAAAGACCGCAAGATTTTGCCCAAATTGCGGAGCACAACAGCATGTTGGCGCATTAAGCGCCTGTGCTGTCATTATTGTCATCACGCTTTGCGCGATTATCGCCATTTTGGCAAAGTCTTGCAGCGGCGGTTATGCGCCGCAGGGAACCAATAATTCCACAGGCGGAGAATCGCCCACAGTCGAAGAATTAACAATAACCACCAGCAGTTTTACCGCCAAAGTTGAAAAGTGTTTTGCTCCAGATTTTATAAATGGCGCTTTTTATATCAAAATGAGCATTGAAAACACCAGCGATACCGAATGCATTTATATGCTTGATGATGTTTATGTCGATGACTCGCATTGCTACTGTGCCACCGGAATGCCGATTACAACAATGGCAGGGAAAAAGGTAACGGGGTCTTTTATTATCTCTTACGAAACGCCGCTTTCTGATGTGGAAAAAATAGATTTCTCCCTTGTCGCTTACGAAAACAACAGTGTTTCCACAGTGGAAAAAAGCGAATCCGTTACTATTTACCCCAACAAATAGGTTTTTGGGATAGCCGCCCCGGACGGGGCGGCTTTTTCACACCCATTCCCGTATCTTGTCGTTTTCCCACTCTGTGTATTTCTGCTTCAGGTCAACAAGATTTCGGTTGTTTCGGTAGAAATCTCTCTCGCTTTTGTCCAAAGATTTGCCGTTGGCAAGCTTCTGCCGGATGCCTACGATCTGGGCAAACAGACAATCGCCGATCTCCTGATATGCCCCGATAAACGTCCACCAGTGCAGATAATCCAGCAATCGAACTTCTGTTCCCATCACGCGGTTCACCGGCGCCACGATCACGGGAAAATCCTGCTGCCAATCCACCAACTTCTTGGGCTTCTTGCCGGTTTCCTCCATTTGCCCGCAGTTGATAAACCACATGCACTTTGCAATGGCTTCTTCGTAATCGTCGGATGGCATGTCCTCAAAGCCGGGATAGAAGATATCCAACACAACCGCCGCCCGCTCCTGGTCGTCCAACTCCACGTCGTTAATGGCTTCCAGGATATCCAGAATGACCCGGAAATCAGACCGCACTTCGTACTCCTGCCCGTTGATCTTAACGGATGTTGGCAGTTTGTACATCATCTGTGGTACTTCTTGGTGTACTTGGCAATGCGTGGGTTCATGGCTTTCTTCTCTCGCATAACCGTTTCGTCCATTTCGTCCATGATCGCCAACAGCAGATTGGCCCAAAGGGGCAACCCCCCCGCCAGCGCATACACATTCAGCGCTCCGAAAAGGCCGCTACACACATCGAACTCAAAAACGTCGTTGATGATCTCCCGCATTTCGCCGTCCAGTTTTCGCACCACGTCAAAAAGCTCTCTCTTGCCCTCAGCTTTTCCAACCTCAGCTTTGTAGGATTCCTGACGCTTGTCCAGCGTATCAAACGCGTTGAAAAGCTTTTCACCAAACGCAGCATCTGTGGGGTTAAAAGAGACTTCAACGGAGTCGTTCAGCTTATAGGTCTCAACGCCGGTTGCGATTTTAAGTTCCTTCATTTTTCGCGCCTCCCTTGGTCAGTTACTCCGAATCTGCCGTAAACGTCACCACACCGGCGGTCACGGAAGCTGTACCAGTGGTGCGGGTGCCGCCGTAAGTAACGTCAATAGGCATGCCCACAAAGCCGCCGCCCTCACCACCAAGGCTGGAGGACTTTACCATTGCGCCCTCGTACCGCTCAGCAAACACAGCCGTCTTTGCGGTGCCCGCGTAGTGGTGGACGATCAGCACGTCTTGATTGGCCAGTGCCGCCGCATCCTGCTTCTTGACGGCCAGTTCCCAGATCTTCGTCAGGGCCTTGTCGCCGCTGTCCAGGTAGCAGGGGTCAAAGGTCTGCGTGACAATGGGCTTTTTCATGGTGGTGCGGGTGGTGCCCAGAATGTCCTTGCTGGAATCCTCCTGCCAATCGTACTCCATGCTGGAGTCCGTCACGCGGGTGCCAAAGGCCGACCACTCCGGGGAAGCACTGGTGCCGGTGTTTAAGTATGCGATCAGAAGCTCACGGTCAATGGTCTGGCCCGCTGTCGTGTTAAAAGTGTTATCAGGCATTTGTTATCACCTCGTAAGTCATTTTCATGAGGATCTGATGATCCTCGTCGCCGTTGTCGTATGCGCCGAACAATGCGGAGCGCGTGGTGGCTTCCACGCGAACCACCCGTGCGTCGTCCCCGATGTCCGGCTCGCCGTCTGCCGCCCAATCTGCCAGGCTGTCCAACAGTTCGTCGGCCTTTAGGCGCTTGTCGTTGCTGTTGCCCGGCTTTAGCCGGTAGATCACCTTGAACTGGTACTCCGCTTGATGGCCGCCCAAAATGTAACGCCGTGTGATGTATGTCCCCTGAATGGTCGAAAGCGCCATTGCGCCCTCGCTGTCAGCGGGAAGAAACTCATATCGGATCACATCCACCGGCTTATCCGGCCATGTGTTCAGCCATACCAGCATCGCGCGGGAGATTTTGTCCTCCTCCGCCGCTGAAACCAGTTTTTTCGGTTTGTCATTTGCCATATTTCGCCACCGCCTTTTGCGCCACGCGCAACCATTTTTCCAGGTTTTGCGCCTTGGATGCCTCACACCAATGCGCCTGCGCGTTCTGGTGCATTGCTTGTGAAAATACCAGATTTCGGTCTGTCAGAACCTTCGTCGCGCCCTTCTTGGCCCACGGGCTTCCCGTATCGGGATCGACCATCAACTTTCCGTAATAAAGGTATCTGGCGTAAGGCCCCGGATACACCACCGTGTTCCCGATGGCCCGTGTCCTCTGGGTCAGGGAGCCGGTCAGCGCCGGAACGTACGGCACCGTGTCGGCTTCCACCTGAATAGCAAGAACGTGTTCGGCCGTATCACAGGCAAGCGCCAGCTGCCGCCGCACATCGTCCATGCCCTCGGTGTGTACGCTGAATTTCAACCCCATCACTTACCTCCCACGGCCCAGTGTTTCAGGTCGCCGTAGTCCTTCATATCCACTTTTGTCACCTCGTAGCAGTCGTCATGCGCCCTTGCCACAGTCTCGTTGTCTGTGACAAATCGCCCCTTGACGAAAAAGCTCTCTCCGCCGTTGCCGTTGGTGGAAAGTGTCCACAGTCCGGACTTTTCCTCCGCGTTCCAGAAGTCCTGCGGCCCTGCATACCGTTTCTTTTTGCCAGTCGTTGCATCTTTTGCAACAACTAAAAACGGGATGTACAGGTTTACCGCATCGGCTCCTTCAAGGCCGCTGGCCCGCACGTTGGCCGCTTTGGAAGCGGACAGCAGCACGCCCTCAAACACCGTCACATAGATCTTTGTCACGTCCTGCATGGTGCTGGTGTCCACCTCGCGGGTCACGTTATAGAGCGTTACCGTGTGCGGAAACATGGACATGATCCGTACCCCCTTGCTTTCAGTAGTCCGTAAGGTGCCAGATACATGGCCGCGATCTCCCGCTTTCTTGCTTCCAGCAGCTGCATATCGGCGGCAGATACCGCTTTCGTGCCGTAGCTTTTTGACCAGTCGCCCACGGATTCGCTTGCTACAGGTCTTTCGGCGTTAAAGGCGACGCTGTTCAGCCGTTCGCCGTCCTGCATCACCTCTGCCAGGGCGCACACCGCGTTTTTCACGGCGGTCATGGTTTCGCCGGTGACGTTTCTGGCGCGGTTCATGGTCACATAGTCCACATAGGCCGATGCCCTACCAGCCAAAGCCGGGAAAACGTCATCGTCGATGGCCGTGCCGTAGAACTCGGTAGCGTAGTATTCAAAATCTGCGTATACCATGTTTCCGCCTCCTTTATATCGTTTCCTCCCCACCCGTCAGGTTTCCCATCGGGGCAGGGAGGAGGCGCGCTTACTTGCTGGTGTCGGCTGCGATAAACAGGCCGTTGGGATTGGGCACAACGGGGATAAAAACGCCGCTGGCCTTCGTCCACACCGCAACGGGGTCAGGAGTGGCCCACTGGGTAATGGTGATGAACTGGTTGGCGCTCTTTTCATTGTACTGGCCGTAGTCGGCCTCCTCGGGGGTCACGCCCCACAGACCAACGCCGAAGGAGGAAGACGTGCCGTTGCACAGGAACGCCATCTTGTCCTCGGGGAAAAAGCGCTTGGTGGCCTCGTTGCCGCTGGCGGTCTGGGTCTTATAGCGCAGATCGTTGGTGGTAATCACGCCAAAGCCGAACAGTTCTGCAAACAGAGATCGGATTCTCTCAGCCGGAACATAAGTGCCAGCACCCACGGTGCCGTAGATCAGCGTCTGAATGCCCTTGTTGGCAGCCAGCTTTCGCAGGATTTTGGTGGAGGTCACGATCTCGGTCAAGGCGTTGCCGGATTCAGCGGCAGCGTCTGCCACGGCCATGATCTGGCCGATGATATCAGCGTCTGGGCCGAAGTCGATCTTAAAGCCGGTGTTCTTGGTGGGAACGCCGTAGTCCACCTTGAGATTCAGGTTGTTTTCATTGATGGTCATTTTGCCGGTGGCCAGCACTTCCATCTTGGCGACTTCGGTGCGGGTCTTGACGGCCTCGGCCATCTGGCGCATATCGTCAAAGACATAGCGAATGATCTCGTTCTCGTCGCTCACGCCGTTCTCGATCATCAGCCGCACGCGCTCGGTCTGGTTGATCTTGCGCTTGATCAGCAGTTTCTCCACCTCGGTCTTCTCAAACACGGGGCGGGTTCCGATCTCGGCCTCAGTGTCAAAAGCGTGTACGGTTGCCATCACAGGGATGTTGGCACCGTCAGCCAGACGCAGATACTCCGCCTTAAGGTTGGCGGTCTTCTGGTCAGGGAAAATGCGGTCGCCAATGTAAGCAGGCCGCGCAACAGACAGATTCTGTGCAAATTCCAGGCGCTCGGCGCTGGAGATCATGTTCAGGATATCAGGCATGGTTTCTTCCTCCTTACTTAGCCGTTAGAAGTCCAAACAGGGTACAGGGTCATATTGCCGGTCACCTCGACCTCGGTCACAGCGGCGCCGCCCTTGCTGGTGCTCCAGCCGGTCTGCTTGTTGCTGGCCTTAGTCAGCGGGTAACTGGTGGAAACCGGCGCGATGGAACCCTCAAAATAGGTGTTGCCGTCCACAGGAGGCGTACCGGTGCCGTCGTTCTTGTCGTAGGTCACGGTATAGCCGCGGGTGATAGCGGGGGTGTCCACAAACACAACGCCCTTACCGGACAGCGCGGTCTTGGCGGCCTGGGCAATGTTCAGGTTCTCCGCCAGCACACGGCCAGCCACCAGAACAGAGCCGGGCATGTCGCCGCTGGTCACGTCCACAGGCTCAAACACGATACCAACAGCGTTGCCGTCGTTGGAGGGGAAAGGGGTGCCGGGTGCAACGATCTTGTAATTGCCGTCCTGCACGCCCATAGAGGCGGGAATCTCGCGGGTCTTCAGCACCAGACCAACTTCGCTTTCCAGGAAATTAGGCCGCTTGGTGCAGGTCGTATTGGTCACAAAAGACATGGATCAAATCACTCCTTCGTAGTTGTCTGCGCATACTGCGCGTTGAATTGTTTTGCGTACATTGCGCCCAAGCCCTCCGCTTTCGGTGCGCCGCCGGTACCGACGGGCTTTGCAAACGTGGGTGCGGGTTTGCCGGTCTGAAACGCGCTGGGGTCTGCGTCCATCTGTGCCTTGTGCCACTCGTCAAAGCCTTCAAACACGCCGTTTTCCAGCTTCAGACCCTTGGTTTTCAGGTCTGCGATATAGGCACGTTCCGCCGCCTTGGAGCTGAATTTGATGCCCTTCTCTCCAATCACCTTGTGAATGGCATCGGAATAGTCCCGGTCAGCGATCTGGGCCTTGTACTCGGCGGTTTCCTTGGTGTACTTGCCCTGCAGCTCCTCCAGCTGCTTGCGGATGCCCTCCGCGTCGCCGCTGGATTTCTTCAGCTCCTCGATGTCCTTGTCACGGTCGGCAAGATTCTTCTGTGCCGCCGCCAAGTCCTCCTTGGCCTGATCCGCTTTCTGCTTCTCCCGGCCAATGTCCCGGCTGTTTTCGTCGAGGATCTTGTCCACAACGTCCTTTTCCAGCCCCAGACCTTCCAAAAAATCGCGTTTCATGTCTGCTCCTTCGCCACTTCGCTTTTTTCGCGTGGGTCGCGTCCACTGTGGCCCCGTAGTTTTGCGACGTCGGGCCGGTCAAAAATTTTGAAAAAAAGAAAGAGGGGCTAACCAACTACAATTCGTAGTCAGTTAGCCCCTCTCGGCTCTTCTCACTCACCGCTTAGAGCGAGGTCGAATATTTGTTTGACTTATTATATCACGTCACACCAACAAAAAGCAAGCGGAAAGTTTCTCGTCCCTTGGGCGTAATCAGCGTTTGCACGCCGCTCCACTTGGTTTTCTCGTTCAAACACTCTTTTACTTCAAAAAGGCCGTCGTTCTTCGCCTCGCAAGGAAGTATCTTCCCCTTTTTGTCTCGGTAAATGTATTTCTTGCCCAAAAGGAACTCAACGAACTTCTTAGGCGGTGCGCCGATCTCTTTCGCCGTCTCCCTGAAATTGGTCAAAAGATTCCGGTCAACCAGATCGTCAAAGTAGTCTGCCTTTGGTGCCATGATCTGGTTTTCCACCGTCAGAGCCGCAATGCGAACGTCGCGGGCTTCAATGGTTTTCTGTGCCATTAACAGCGCCGCCGCCATCAACTCTTGCGGTGTCATGTTCTCTTGCCCCTTGATGTACCCGCCGCTCTTGCGGATACTAGGGATAACCTCACTTGTCACCCAGCGTTTAAACTTTTTCGCTGTCGGCAGTTTGGAACCAAGAACGAGAGCGTAAAGGCCGCTTTCGTTAATGATGGTCATTTCCTGTGTTCTCCCCATGCTATCGGTGACGCCCTGTTTTAAGGCATCATCGGGATCGACATGGGTGTCGATTGCGTTCCTGGGCTTCGCGTACCCAAGCGCTTCCGCAACGTCCTTGCCCACAAACCACGGTGCTCCATCGCACTCTATTGTCCGAATATTCCCAAATTCGGGATTGGTAAAAATCATCAGCTCGTTCATGCAATATCCTCCTTCTTCATCGGTCTCATAACAATTTCGACTTCAAATCGATCCTCTCTTGTTGCAAAGACCTCATTTACAACGTAGTCGCCAAATGCGTCAAGTAACACGTCGTTGTAGCCGCTGAACCCCTCTTTCCATACCGAATAAGTGCATCCAAGAACAACCACATCCACCGCCTTTGCGGTCTTGATTACTTTGCAAACGTCTCTAACTGTCATAGTGAAAATCTCCATTTCTCTTGATTTTCACCGAAGGGGAGGTTATAATAGATTTAACCTCTGCTTCGGTGGTGGTGAATTAGGGTTTCAGTCTTTCTTGCAAGTGGGGGACTGAAACTCTTATTTTTTTGCCAAGTATTCAAGAACGATCATTCTTATCAAACCGCTTACAGATGTTCCTTTTTCTTCCGCAAGCGCCCGCAACGTTTCCATCGTTTCGGGGGAAAAGAAAACATTCGTTCTTTCGCTGTTAGCCTTTGGCCTTGGTGACACGGTACACACCTCCTTTTGTGTGTATAATATCACCATGTTATCACCACGTCAAGAGTTTTTTTCGATTTTCTTCAAATTCACATTTTCCCGCCGGATATGTATCACCCTTACCCCGTCTTTGGTGGGGATCAGCTCTACCCGGTCGCCCTTCTTCAAAACGCCATCAATGGCGTGCAAGGTGTTGGTGTCGAAAAGAGAAGTCATGTCATCCGTCATACAGCACCCCTTACGGAATCAAGTCCACAGCGCCCTTTGCCGCGTTGTACAGTTTCTTCATGATCGAGTTCTCCTGCAAGTATTCCAGCCCTTTCAGCGTGATCCGTATTTTGCGCGGGTTTCTGAGACAGAGGTCGCCGGTCACGCTGGTGTATAAGTCTGCATTTTTGATAAGGCCCGCGTCTTGCAGCATTTCCAGATAGCGATGCAGACGCTCCGTAGTAACGCCCATTGCTTCCAGTTGAAGCGCGTCAATGTCAAACGCGGGCAAGTCCATGGAGCGCTCCAATGCAAGCAGCAGCTTATAAATCGCCTTGAAGTTGTCCATCAGCCATCGTCCTCAATAACATACCATTTGCATCCTTCGCAAACCTCGTTCGCTCTGTCCATGTCAAACGGTTCTCTCAGCCGTGCGGCGTCCATTTCATCCTCGCGGACTTCCTGCACCTCTACGCACTCCGACCATGTGGTTTCCCTTTCATACAGCGGGCATTTATGCCGTGCAATAGGACTTCTTGCCATGTCATTTCCCCTCCAAATAATCGCGGTACTTTTTACGAAGCTTTTCCGGTACAACGGTCACGATTTCGTTCTTCGTGTTCAGCATAACATATCCGTTGTCTGCAAGAAATTTAAGGGTTTGCCGGTCTGTCTGGTACAACGTCAGTCTGCTGTTGTTGATTATATCCTGTGCAGCCTCAAGGTTCAAGCTGCTTCTGTCCGGTCTGTTCTCAAGATTGTCCCAAAAGTGCTGTTTTGCACCGGAAATCTGCGGTTTCCCAACGTCAATCACATATTGACGATCAGAAAACTTATCTTTGATCTTCCATGTACCGTCGTATTCTTTCAACGGCGCGAACTTCTTGGAATCCGTCAGCTGCCCGCCATACAGCACCTTTAACCTTTCCTTCTGCTCCGGCAGCCCCGCCGCCTTGCTAAACTCCCTGTATTTGGCGTTCAGGCGGCGCAGTTTGATGTTGGCGGTGGTCTCGTCATCCTTCAGACCAGCGGCCTTGTAAGCGTCTCTGAGCCGATTCTGCTTGCGGATCTGACGCTCTATGCTGCGCTGCATCTGCGTGGCAGTGTACCCGTCGTATTCCTTGCCATCAAACACAAATTTGCGGTTTTCGCCCTTCATGGCGTCAAGGTCGGCCTGTGAATAGGTCGGCTCACTGACACCTTCCACAAACGGGTAAAAGGTATGTCGGCAGTTCCAGCCGCCAAGGCCAGCACCCAGGCCGTAGCCCGTGGTTGAAACAAAGTCCTTGTACTCGCCCTTTGAATCCCCGGGTTTCTCCGCCCACCGATACACGCCGCCTTGCCAACTCTCATGGTTTTCCAGCCCGTTCCCCGTGTTTCGCGCTCCAATATGGGCGCTCACTTCCACAAGGTCGGTCTCCAAATAGTCGGCAGATTGCTCCGCATACTTCTGGTTGAGAGCGTTCACGCCGGTCATTACGGCCCGTCTTGCAGCCACGTCTACCTGATCCCGATGCCCACTTTCGTAGTCCACCGTTTTCAGGCCGCTGTCCGCCAACTGCTTCACGGCATTGGATATCGCCTGATTGTAGGAGATCGCGCCGCTCTGCACCTGCATCAACGCAGAATCGCAGCACCATTGGTACGCTTTGGCAGGCGGCAGCATCGTCCGGCCGTTGTCCACAAGAAACCCCATCGTTCTGGTGATGTTCCGCATGGTCTGCTTGGTCTGCTCATAAATGGCCCAGGTATCTTCTATGCTTAGCAAAACGTCAGGCCGCATCACATCTGCCAACGTAATAAGCTCGGTGTAATACGCCTGATTCCGTGCCACCACATCGTCCAGCAGCTTTTTGAGCTTTTGTTCGCTGATACCTGTGGTTTTGCGTATTGCTTTCTCGATCTCCTTCAGGTCAATGCCATGCGCCCGCAGCGCCTTAATATCCTGCACCGTGACCTCGTTTAGCTCGTCCGCAGCCTTGAGCCGGGAGCATATCTCCATCAGCAAGGTATCTTCCAGCCCACGATACAATTCAGCCAGTTCCTCCGGCAGAGCGTCCAGCAATTCGGGCGTAAAGTCGTACCTTCTCATTCGATCACGTTCTGGGGTTCAGTCACAACATCCTGCATCTTCGGCAGCGCCGCCTTTGCGGTCGCCTCATCCTCGTTGAAATATTTTGCTCTAAACTCCCAGTCATTCATGATCCCGGCGTTCAGCAGCTGCAAATCGCGGGCAAACTCGTTGCCCTTGGTTTCCTGATCGTCAAGGATGCTGTCACCCCAATCGTAAGTAACCTCATACTCGCCATCCGCAGCCAGACCGTAGAGCGTGGCATACACATCCATTGCGTAAATCAACGCATCAAACGTGTGTTCAAGCGCCGTCTGGATGCTGCTAATCAGCACATACTTTCGCTGCTTGCCGCTTCTGATCTCTGTTGCAGTCTTTTCTACCGTCTGGGGGTCAGAAATGTCACCGTAAGACAAGCCGACGTTAAACTCAATACGCCGAAGAACGTCCTGAAAGCCCTTGTAAACCGCATCGTTTCGCAATTCAGGGTTAAGGAACTGGTAGAAGTCACCGTCAGCCGTAAAAGCGCCAATCTCAAACAGCCGCTTGTCAAACATGTTGGCCGTGCTTGTGTTGCCGTCCATCAGCACCTTGCGCTCACCAGACTTAAACTCCCACCACAGACGCTCCCACTGTTCATCGGCCTGTTTGATCAGCTCCATTGTCGCCGCATCGCCGTAGATGGACATGCCGCACAGGCTGTTTGTGTCTGCTGTGTTGGTAATGGGCGGTTTGAAATAGGCGAACAACGGCCCGTCCATGTTCTGGATGGTCACTTCCTCCTGAATGTCCGCCCATTCCGGCACCACTTCCAGCGGCGCAGGCGCACCCACAGAGCCGGTGGAATCACTATAATACGCCTTGTTCTTGATGGTGTAAACAGTATCGGTCAGATCGTGGGATTCCAGACGCACATAATACTTGCCGTTGACCTTCACCGGCTTATCGCGGAACACGCCGCCGATGCATCGCCCGGTCGGGTCAAACTTCGTCGGCTGAAAACCCGCCGCGCCGGTCATGTCCACCAGGAGCTTGTCGCCGTAGATGTAAGGCTTCAAGGCCACGCCACCCAGCGCAAGTCCCAGCTCCAGCGCCTTGCCGAAGTTTTCTTTCGCCAACTGGAAGCCATCGTTAAGATAGTCCGCCCGCTGGCTGCCCGTGATGTTGGCCGTAAACTCCACCAGCGTTGGCCGCGTCACCTCTCGGCAGATGGCAGCGGGCAGTCCCACCGCTTTCACATTGCAGTCCTGCCAGGGCGGCGTATTGACCAGCATCGCATACCATAGCGCGATCTGCTGCTCCATCGTCATACTGACGGCGGGAGATACACCAAATTCCCGCTCGGCCACAGCCTGCGGGAATAATGCGCGTCTTACCGTATTAACGAAATTCCCCAAAAAGCTCATCTTAACTCTCTCCTAAGTACAGTCTGGCATAGGTACCTGCACTGATCCATGCTGTGATCGTTCTCTTTGATAACCTTATCTTCCGTCGCCTCGGAATCCCAGCTATAAAGCCCAAACTCCTCAAACGTTTTCACGCAGCTCTCGTGGAATTTCAGTTTCCCGGCCTTGAGCAGCGCACCCGTCAGCCGAATGCCGTCCAACACGGCATTGTTGGCGTTCCACACGGGAAACTTGCCATGTCGCCGTATGCACTCCGCAAACGATGCGGCGCTGGGGTCAATGATGATCCGTTCGATCTTGTACCCAGCCGCAAAGCGTTCCAGGTCTTGGTAATATTCTTCATCCGTCTTCTGCCGGTTGGTCTTGCGCCCGCTGTGATAGTATTCCTTCTCCATCACAGCCTCGCCCTTGTGTACGCGCCACAGGCCAAACACTGTGGGATTCTGTGTACCGTAGTCGCAGCTGATATAATACGTCCCAGTACCGCCCCGTTCGCTGGTCACGTTGGCCTCGCGGGAGAACATAGGATATACCAGGCCTTCGGCGATCACCCACAGCCCACGGATATACCGGTCGTAAAACACACCGGAATACATCGCCTTTGTCCGCTCTATCATCTGCGGCGTCAACACTGGGTTGTCGTCCAGCAAAAAATGAATGTGTTGCGTATTCTTACGAGGTTCCTTGATCCACTCTTGATAAAACCAATGGTTTGGGCTTTCGGGGTTGCAGTTGAAAAAGTACTTTGGGTATTCAAACGAAATCGCTCGGGAGAGCGCCTGCTCGACAAACGACCTCGGCATCAACGCCACTTCGTCAAACAGCACACCGGCCAGAGTGATGCCCTGAATCAGCATATACGAACTCTCGTCTTTCCCGCCGAAGAGGTAAAACCAGTTTGTCACGTTCCCACACCGCACTGTCAGAACACGCGTGGAGACCTTGTAGCTCATTGACAGCGCCACGCCCAGCCCCTCTATTTCCATCAACGGCTTTAAGATGTTGCGTTCCGCCGACTGCACCGTCTTTCCGCAGATAGCAAAGTTGGTGCGGTCATAGTTCTTCATGGCCCAAGCAACAAACGCAAGCGTCATGATTGTTGTCTTGCCGGATCGGACGGAGCCATCACACACAAGAGCCAGATCGTCAGATTCCGTAAATCCAAATATGGCCTTTTGCTTCCGCGAAAGCTGTTTAAGTTGCATCGCTGTCGCCCTTTATTGCAGAAATCAAAGCCGCAAACGCAGCAGGATCACCGCGCCTTTCCTCGCCGGAATTCCATCCAAAATTACAACCCAAACTAAATTTTGCGCCGTTTGCCCCGTCTTTGTCATAAAGGCGAGATTCCGCGTATTCTTCACATCGGGCCTTTGCTCGCGTAACCGTGTCCGCGAATTCTGGCCTTGCCTGATAATCCAGCAGCGCTTGTCTTCCCGTAAATCCAAGTGCCAACGCAAGCCCCGTAATCGTCGGCGGCTTTGCGTTAATGATAATCGGTATGCCGTACTTATCTCGCACAGCACAACCGTCATCGCCGATAAACGGCTCACCCTCACACTCTTTGAAGTAAGCGTCAATCGCCTTTTGCATCGCGCTTACGCTTTTCCATTTTCTTGGCGCTCCTGCTGGCATACGCTCACTTCCAATCCAAATAATTTGTTTTTATTTCCCTGTATCTTTAACACCGTAGCAATACTCATACCACATCAACGGCGTTTCTTTTTGCTGTTCTGCGTAGAGTGTGTCAAACATCTTCGCAATATCTTCAATAGCGTCGCCATACTCTTTGTGCAAATGGGTTTTGAATTTCGCAATGAGCCGCATATTGATTTTCATGAGCCTATCTATTTCGTCGGCGGAATACGTTATCTTGTTGATAATGTCCTTGTGGTCGTCGTTCATTCTCCATCTCCCACTACCAACTCGCTATCCACCTGTATCAAATCGTGGCTGCTGTCGCCTACATAGAAACGCGCCGTTTTGCCGTTTATCGTGCAGGTGCATATACCGTATTCCTTGGATATGATCTCAGCCGCTACATCGGACGGAACGCAGGTGATCCGATAGCATACAAACGTCTGCGAATGTTCTTTCCCTTTGATGTCGCGGTATCTGTCGTGTAAGCTATATTTAACCAGCAATGCCTTAATGTGCCGATCCAGTTCGTGGATGTAGACATCAAACACACCGTCTGGCGTTTCGCCTTTTTGCATGATTATGTTGCAGTACATATCATTCTCCCAGAATACCGCTGATAGTTGCTATGCTTTCTTCAAGCCATTTGGCGTATGGCTGCTTTGTGATATCGTCCATGCCATCCTCCTGTTTTGCTACCAGCCCCCGCCCCTTGGCTTTACATAGCAGACTTTACCCGCCCCGAAGGGCTACAACGCTGCCCACATTGGGCGTTAGTCTTTTCACAGGTTCCGGCATTGCGCTCTGTTTGAATTGCTTACACAGCGGCCTAATCATACGATTGCCGCCACCACGCCACATCCATTAACCGCCTCGGCACTCGCGCAGAGTTTAGCAATGCCGGTATCCCACGGAACTTTACAGCCCTGCGCCGGTACGTCGGTCGCATCCGTTCATCTTTACAAAGCCGGTGCCAGCCAATAAATAAATTGCTTCGTCCTGACGCTTTCGTACAGCGCACAGGAAAGACCACTTTCGCAGACTTACGCTCCGTGCGGCTGTGAGGCAAGAGATCACGCCTATGGCACGGACAGTTGGGAATTGAACCCACCACGCACGGTTTTGGAGACCGCGTCGCCACCTTGGTACATGTGCCCGCATATTGAGCCTTTTTGCTAGCGGGAATTGTTTGAAGTAAGCAGACTATTTGGGACGCATCCCTTGCAGCGGTCTGCCAGCGCAATCACACCGCGCTGCGCCTTTTCATCAGCCGCACACTGTTTTTGCGGATTAACTGTCCGCCGCTGTGGCCACAGCTTGTGTGCACTTAACTTCTCGCGCTTCCTCGCCCGCTTGTGTGGTTGGTACGGCATTGCAGTCCTGCCCTGCTTTAGCGCTTCAAGGAAAGTCCCTGTCACTCGCTGTGGTCTCCCCTTACGGGGCACCTATGCCGCATATAGTGCGTTTTCTTTCGGCTTTCGCCTATCCGCCTTGAGGAATACGCACAACCCTTCGAAACTCCACGGTAAACGCATGGCGGAGCGCCTACCGCTTCAATGTTCTGGCACACTTTCAGGCGGGACGCTATGCCACTTGCCCACGGTAGTGCCGCACCGCTTTTTTCGTCGCGGATTCCGTCTCTACAGGCTCCGTATTGCCCAGCCGTTTTCTATGTGTCGGCACACTGTGACCGGATGGGAGGCGCGACCTCCCGCCCCTGATCGTGGGGTAGCTCACGCAGTCCGGCGTATGCCCGTCATATACCGCTGGCGGGAAAGCGGTTGAAAGGAAAACAATACCGTAAAAGGCGGTATGGAGGCATTGGCGGGAATCGAACCCTGCATCGTCCATCGGCGGCGGTTTCCGCCGTGCGCTCTTCCAACTGAGCTACAATGCCGCGTGTGCCCGCCGCCGTGCAACGACGGGACACAGAAAGGAAAATGAAAAATGAATGCAAGCAAGATGATGAATAGGAGGTGTCATAGGGTCCGCACGTCCCCGTGACTATTGTACCACACTTTTTGCAATGTTTATAGTGCAAAAACGCGGATTTTCTAAAGTAGTTATTCTAATTAAACACTTTTTTACAATTCCTCGAAATACTTCACATCTCCGATACTGCAAACGTAAATCTGCCCCTCATGGTATTCACTGTGTCCGGCGATCTGGGGATTATAAAACACCGTCGCATTGCCGATGTCGGTAAATGTCTCACCGGACACAAACACCTCGCAAAAGGCGTTTAGCGCCGTGTCAGACACCCAGCTTGCCGGGGTGGTGTACTGATTCCCTGCATACGTCCTCCGGCGTGTAGCGGTTCCTGTGGCGATTGCAAGCGTTAAACAGGGCTTGTACAATGCCACGGCACTGGTCGGCATCGTTTCCCGCTTCTGCCGTAACGATTTGAAGAACTCGCGTCACGCCGCAGCATCCAGTCCCAGAAGGGCAGAGCGATAGAGTTGCCCAACGCCTTGTACCGTGGGCTGTCCGCGTCCTTGTGCTTCTTTCCCTTTTCGTCCATCCACTCACCGATGTCCGTCCAGTGGTCAGGGAATCCTTGTAGCCGCTCGCATTCCATCGGCGTCAGGCGGCGCACCACCATGTTTGTGATGGCAAGGTCTGTGCTGTCCTTAAAGTCCCGTTGTTTGCAGCTGCTTGCAACATTGGCATCACGATAATCTCCAAACCCGTTCATCTGGTATGTCAGCGGCACTTGGTTTCCGCCTGTCCCCATTCGGGCTTGCAATGCAGGGACCTGCCCTCCGCACTCGCGGATGACGTCACAGCCCCCCTGATGCGGACTGCATACGATGTTGGGGCCTCTGTCGGCGCAGGGGCATCCGTCCGCTCTTGCGGTGAGGCTCCTTGCGACTGCCGGATTAAAACCGCTTTCAGCAGCTTCGGCAACTCTTTCCCCCGCCGCTCCGCTCTCCGCAATATCCCCTGACACGCTTTTGCGGTCAAATTGTATTTCGGATGCGGTGTCTCCTCCAAAATCTGCGACAACCGAGATACGACGGCGGCGTTGGGGCACTCCCCAGTATTGCGCGTCGTGAGTTCGCCACACCACGCTCCATCGCCCTCCCATTTCATCGTGGTACCCTCCCCAGGTAGGCCAGCCCTTTTCAGGCACTTCAATATCTGAGCGCGTACATGGGCCATGCACAACTCTCGGACACCTATTACTACATTCATTTAGTTCCTGGCTTGTTGGAGGAAATGTCCGGGTTCGCGTTTTCTTCTGCCGAGGTATTCTTGCCGGAGGTAGGAAACGATGAGTGATTTCTTTGATGCAATCCGGCGTTTTCTGCTGGACTATCTGCCCAAGCAACGCTGCCTTAGTAAAAATACGATTCTCTCCTACAGACAGACACTCAATATTTTCGTGGCTTATATGAGGGAGGAGATAGGGATTGGAGCCGCTGAGCTGACCTTCTCCCGTGTTGACCGGGACGTCATTCTTAACTTCCTAACCTGGCTGGAAAAGGCGCGGGGATGTAGTGTCTCTACCCGCAACCAGCGTTTAATGGCATTGCGGTCTTTCCTGGACTTCGCTGGACAAATCGATTGTACGCAGACGTCATTGTATCTTTCTGCCTGCAATATTCCCTCCAAGGAGGCTCACGGGCGAATCGTTGAATTCCTGACCGAACCGGCGTTGACCGCGCTGCTTCAACAGCCCAATCCTTCCAGACAGAAAGACCAGCGGAATCTTGTATTCATGATCCTCATGTATGATACCGCTGCCCGATGCAGTGAGCTTCTCGATATGAAGGTCTGTGACCTGCGTCTTGACGCAAAACATCCAATTGCGTACTTGCATGGTAAGGGACGAAAAACCCGTACAGTGCCGTTGCTGAACAGAACAGTCCAACACTGCAAACAGTATCTGAACAAATTCCATCCCAACAAGGATGACTACAGTGAGGCACCATTGTTCTATACCGTGATCCATGGGAGGCAGCAAAAGATGTCTCCCGATACGGTAGCAGCATTCTTTGCGAAGTATGGGAGCATGGCAAAGGCGGTTTGTCAGGAAGTTCCTGAACATATCCATCCGCACATGATGCGGCACACACGGGCGATGCACTTATACCAATCCGGGATGCCCATGGTACTTCTTTCCCAATATCTTGGCCATGCACAGGTTGAGACAACAATGATCTATGCTTATGCGGATACCGAGATGAAACGTGCCGCAATTCAGAAAGCTGATGCTGTCCGCGGAACCAAGCCCGTACCGGATGAGATTTGGGCTGATAACGAGGAAATGATTTTGAAGTTATCTGGTCTGCTCTAATCCTATTGTTCTATATATGCCGATTATGTTATTCCGAAGTTTTTGCTGGTAACGCCTTGTACTACAGGGTTTGCAGCGATTACTTCGGAATAACTATTTTCTCGGCATAATCCTGACAGGGGCTACCGCCGGTGATGCACCACACTGGCTCGATCTCCGCACCGTTTATCTTGCAGATGTCTCCAAAATGCTTTATCTTAATCGCCTCCTAATCTCCAAACACCACGCCGCACTCGTCCTTCAGCACATCCTTGATGTGCTTGCGCTTGATACGGCCCTCGTTGATCTCCTCCGCCAGCTTCTCCAGGCACTCGTACAGGTACGCGATGCTCTGCGTGTCCCGTCTGTCCGCTGTCTCCTCTTGGACGTGCCAGCCGCACTTGTCCATCAGGACCATCGCCACCATGTCCATGCATTCCTGCGTACCTTTCAAGCGGCCTTGCATAATCAGCCGCTCATCACGGGATAGATGCTGCTTACCCATCATTCGGCCTCCACCGGTTTGCCATCTACCAGTTTGTACCAGGTGTCTGCCTTGATGTCCTCGCCATCTACGACAAAAGCTTTCCACTCTTTGATGTCCCAATTGTCCGCGTTTTCCTCACAGATCACCAGCACAGCACCAAGACCGCCTTTAATCTTCACATCGTTACCGCGAACAAGGCCGCATCCGTTTTTGCCAACAGAAACAGATCCTTTTGCGGTGGCTGCGCCGCTATCGCCTGCGGTGGCTGCGCCGCGATAGCCTGCGGTGGCTGCGCCGTAAGCGCCTGCGGTGGCTGCGCCGTAAGCGCCTGCGGTGGCTGCTTTCTGGTCGGTATGTTCCATTGTGGTATGCGCCTTGACGTACTCAACGTGAGCCTTTACCAGGCCGAGAATGCCGATCTCCGCGCCCACCGTAAGCTTCTTGGCAACGCGCTTGCTATCTTCTCCACGTTCGTCGCTCACGCTGTCCATTTCCACCTCGCAATACCGGCTGCCGTCACCGGGTGCGTAATAATTGAACACATCCAACGGCGCTTCACAAGCGTGCAAGCCCTGATTGCACAGCTTCACTTTGTCAACTTCCTGCGTGCCGCCGACCTCATACTGCAAACCTCTGCACTGCAAATTCTTGTCGAAACCCTTGTAAGCTTTCATTCTCATTCTCCTGTTGTCATTATCTTTTTACCGCAATTTCTGTAATGGCGTAGCCATATTTTGCATGAAACATTTTCGCCTTAATGGCATACTTGTCCATGCATTCCTGCGTACCTTTCAGGCGGTCTTGCCGTATCAGCCGTTCATCGCGGGATAGATGCTGCTTACCCATTTTCTCGCCCCCTTGCCACCAGCCCGGCCCGGTTCATGGTGTACCTCCGAAGCTTGGTCATGCTCTGTTTCCGCCCGCAGCGCTCACACACGCCGCTCTCCCAGCGATCCCGCACCGGGTCACGCCGCTGTTCGCGGGTAGGCTGGATGATGTACTCGTGGGCCATTTCCTGCTGGCAGGCCCAGCACAGCCGCGCCACCTCCACTTTCCATATCCCACTTTTCACGTCGTCTCCACCTCCGTGATCGTCACACGTATGTAGGGCTTGTCGTGGAAATAATGCTCAATGCCTTTCACCCACCGGCGGCTGTCGTCGTGGAGCAAAATACCCTTCATGCCGTCCTCGATCATCTTCGCCATGTAAGCGTGGTTGGAGCAATCCAGCCGGTCATTCCACTGGAAGGTCAGTACTACGGGCCTTTCAAAAGGCCGCTTGCGAATGTGGGCGGCGTTGATAGCGCTCACCATCAGCGTGTGCCACAGTCTCGCGTCGTCCCGCCGCTTCGACCAGTGCTTTCCCGCATAGATAGCATTCAGCCCATATGCCTTGTTCCACGCCTTCTTTCCGGCGTCGGTGTCCGGATAGCGGATGATGAATGATTCTCTGCTCATGTCCGGCCCTCCAACGCCTTTTTCGCCTCGCCCCAGGTGATCCCATGCTCGGAGGCATATCGGGTAATCGGGTCAGGCGTGTGGGGCGGCAGTTTCTCCAGCAGCGCGTCGATCCAGTCCGGCCCGGACTTCTCCGGCTCCGAGATCTCCGGCGTCAAACCTGCCGTCAGGTTCGCCACATCCGGAAAAAAGTTCCCTTTCGGCGACCGGGCATAGGCAATGATCTTCTCCCGCACGCCGCCCTGATAGGGGTACGGCTTCAGCGCCAGCCACCACGCCGCTTTCCGGCTTTCCGAAACGGTTTCCCGTGGCCAGAACAGCCCCAGCGCCGTGAAAACCTGTTCAAATTCTTCTTTCGTCATGTTCTCTCCTTCTCCCGTACTGCCCTCTATACACCCCCCCACAAGAAGAAAAATCTCTCTTGTTGTGGGTGTGTAAGGGGGATATAGGGGGATAGATAGGGGGTGTGGGGGAAAGGAAGGGTGACAAAGGGGGATTTTCGTGCTCGCCGCCGTCGTGCGCTGGCTCGATTCCGGCCAGCCGTCACGGTTCGCGCCCACGATACACCCCGCTGTGTTGTTCCTTTCTTTCCACATTTGCTTCAAAACGGACAATCTTCTTCGTCCTCGATCTCGGCAAACTCTCCCTCGCCCGGCTCCACGTCCACGGCCTTACCCGCCGCCTTGTAGCCGCCAACAGGAGCGCCGCCATAGTCGCCGCCGTACTCCTTCTTGCTGTCGCCGAAGTACACGTTGTCGGCCACGACCTCTGCATTGCGGCGCTTGTTGCCGTCCTTGTCCTGCCAGTCACGAATCTGCAACCGGCCCTCCACGATAGCCATACGGCCCTTGGCGAAGTACTTGCTGCCGAACTCGGCGCTGCTGCGCCATGCCACCACCTCGATGAAGTCCGTCTCTTTTGTGCCGTCAGCGTTCTTATAGTCCCGGTCGACCGCCAGCGCGAACCTGGCCACCGCCGTACCGTTCTGCGTCCGCCGCAGCTCCGGATCACGGGTCAAACGTCCCATAACGAAAATCTTGTTCAGCATTTCTTATCCTCCAGTCTGTACTCGGCGAAGCTCACGCTCTCGCCGAACCTGTTTTTCTCTGATACCATCCGCTTCCGGATGGCGTGGCCCGCTTTCTTCAGATCCCAGATTCTCGCGCCCAGCCGGTAGCAGCCAAACTCACGGGCGGCGTCCAGTTGTGTGATGGGGCCTACATCCCGCATATACCGCAGAATTCGTTCGCAGTGTGTCATAGGGCCTCCTATAAGTAGCTCTTGCCGAACGCCCGGATAAACTCCGCCTCCGTCCAGCCCTGTTCCTGCATGATCTTCACTTGAAACTCCCGGCGCAGGCGGCGCATCACGTCCCCGTCCCGGTGGACGGCGTGTTCTCCGTTCCGGTGGCACGCATTGCCGCACAGGTCTACCACAGCGCCGTATTTCTCGCTTTTCTTCCGGTCAGCGTGGTTCCCGCCAAACACATGGTGCCGCTCCAGCGGGTCGGCACTGCCGTTTTTGCGGCAGAAATAACACCGTCTCTCACCCATTCATCAATACCTCCGTTCCGTCAGGTACATACTCCGGGCAGTAATGGATGGCGAAAGATATGACCTCGCCCGCATTCCCCTGATATTTCGTGGTGGGGGTCGCGTCCCAGCCCTTCACAGGCTCCGGGGGCTTCCGTGACCAGCTGCACCCTCCGGCGTAGTTCCGGCACGTCCAGCATGGTTGTGGATGGCCGTGACGGCGGTCTGCCTTTCTCCTCGCCTTACAGCCGCAGCTGAACGTACCCTTCAGATTCTTCGCCAGCACCACCCGCGTCTTGCCGCAGTCGCACACGCAGAGCCATTTCGGCCCATCCGGCCCCGATCCGAGACAGTGGTCGACCACCAGCATCCCGTGCCGCTCTCCCGTGTGGTCAGCGCGGCGCGAACCTGTTGTACCCCCCGGTGCAGCTGCTTCCCCGGCGTGAAGGTCGCTTCCAGCGTCCATCCTCTGCCCAGCCGGTTCCGCAGCGTCTTTTGCGGCAGTTCCAGTTCCTTCGCCCATTGCCGCATGGTCAGGGACTGCCCGTGGGCGGTATAGATTCTTGCTGTGCTCATACGCTCACCTCGCCCCACCGGGATACCAGCGCATCCAGCTCTCTGGGCGTCATGGTTTCGATGCCATTTTGTTTGCAGTCCGCCACCACCAACTCAATGAGTTGGGACATCTGGGCTGTGTCGTAATCACTGGAAGATAGGTAAGACCGGACATTGTGATACCCCTTGATATTCCGGCATGGCCCCATGTCCTCGACCATCCGGCCTATGTGGCCGCTGCACCAGACCTTTTCCCATGCGTCAATGCGATCCTCCCGCACCGGCACCACCTCATAGCCGCCGCCGATATCCGGGATATAGGCCCGGTAGATGCCCTCCGGCTCGATCTTCAGTTTGTCCGCCAGCCGGTTCACCAGCACCCAGAAATAGGCGTTGGCGTCCAGACTGCGGCCCTTGCGCTTCAACGTCAGGTTGTATTCCTTCCCGGCTTTCAGGCGGTCGCACACGTCCATGGCCGTCTTGTCGCTGCCTACCCGGAAGGCCAGCCACGCCCCGTCGCCGTCCCGCAGCCACCGGGCGGCGTCCACCGTCACCTGCTGCATGGCGCTTCCTCCTTTCGGGGCCACCGGCCTGTTTTCAGGCATGTGGCCAAATACCGCAGGCGGGGCAGGTACTTCTCCTCCACCCACGTCTCATCGTACTCGATGGGCCACAGGCTGATCCTGCCGGGGTCGACGGGCAAAAAGAAGTTCTGCTTCTCCGCCTCGCCGATCTGATAGGCCGCGATCCGGCAGGCTTTCCGCCGCCGCAGGCCCCACCCGCTGGCGAACATCTCCACCTGACACTGCATCCAGTAGGCGTGGCTCACCTTGAAGGGAGCCTTGCTGTAGGTCTTGACCTCCGTAATGGTCTGGGCGTCGTCCCCGTCGTAGTTCACCCGCAGCCGCAGGGCGTAAACCTTGATCTGCCGGTCGCGGGTCTTTACCCCCAGCGCATCGAGGATTTTGTGTTCGTAGGCCGTCCCCGCTTGCATGGCGGCGTTGGTGTAGTGATCCTGCCGGATGCCCAGCTTCACCGCCCACCACCTCCGGAACGTCTCCGTCTCCCACGATCCCATGATGGTGGCCGTGTCGCTGGCCCCGAACCACCCGCTCCTGTCCTGATCGTGGATCACAGTTTGTTTACCGCTTTCTCAAGGCCGTCCAGCTTGGCGAAGTAGCCCATCAGCTGGTTCAGCCGCTTGTCGTTGATCTGCAGGGCGGCCAGCAGGTCTTTGTGATCCAGCCCTGCCTTTTCCTTGGCGGTAATGGCCCGCTCCAGCCGTTCCCGGATGGCCCAGATGCTGTGGCGGCTCAGATCGTCCTCGCCGTCGTCTCCGTCGCCGCTCTCGGCCCACAGGTCAAAGCCCAGTCCCGTCCGCAGCGCCACGCCCTTCACGAAGGCGCGGGTCTGCGCGTTGGAGATGCGCAACTGGTTCAGCGTGTCCTCATAGACCACCAGCGCCCCGTTCAGCAGCGGCGTGTCCATGTTGAACACCAGCTCGTCAATATGTATCTCCACGCTGACGAACCAGCACTGCGTCTTGTAGCCCTTCCGGGTAGTTACGTCCGCCTGCGGCCACAGATAGGTCTTTGTCTCCGGGCAGACGCGGGGCGTAAACCATACGTCCTTCGCGCCGTTCTCGTGCAGCAGCTTCACACACTTGGCCCAGTTCAGATAGGTGATATCCACCATGTTGCCGTTGTCGTCCTTAGCCTTCCGCGTCTCGCAGAAGGGTCTCACATCGACTTTAATCAGTTCTTCAAAGGGTAACAGTGCCATGTTCCTTTGCCTCCTTATAAATTTTCTTCAAATTCGCCCAGCTGTTGCCGTCCAGCACGTCGTCCAGCCAGGCTTCTTCCGTGTCGCCCAACTCCTGAGCGCCTTTCTCAAACAGGTTGACGATGGCGACCTTCCGGCAGGCAGGACACAGGAAACTGTTTCCATATTTGCTTCCAACATGCCCGTCGTCCCACGTCACGTGAGTGCAGCAGATATCGCACTCAAACACCTCGTCATAGTCGGTGTCGCCGCAGCAGGGACACACCTTCGCCCCGTCGCCTTTGTTCCAGAAATCGGGATCGTACCGGGGTTCCTCAAACTCCCGCCCGGTCTCATTGCATCGGTACATACGTTTCTCCTTGACATCCGCCCCAAAGGGCGGTAAACTGTTCCTGTAAAATCTTTTTCAAGGGTTTTGCCCGCCCCGACGGAGTGCCAGCTCCGCCGGGGCTTTTTTTACTTACATCATCACGACCACACGGCCATCGTCGATCATATCCTTCAGGGCTTCCTCCAGATATGCCTTGATGGTCTTGCGGGCCGCCAGCTTCCACATGCCGCCGTCCGCTTCCGTGAAGGTGATGCCCCGCTCGTCAATGCGGATCAGGAACAGGCCCTCCGGCTGCTCCACCTCTTGGAAGGTGCGGTAAGGCCGCAGCTTCACCAGCGGGCGGATGGTGCTGTTCTGCTGGAGCGAAACGCCCTTCTGCGTGACCACCGTCGTCGCCACGCCAATGTCGTTGTATGTGACCTTCGCGCCGCAAGTGATCTGGCTCAGCAGCGTCAGCGTGTAATCGCGGTCGCCGCCATCCTGAAAACGGGTCTGCAAGGCCACAGCCGCCTTGTCAAAGGCCATCTTCACCTCGCCGTCCCAGCCGGGAACGTCCTTCGCCTGCGCCTCGTAGTAGAAAATACGCTCCTCTCGCAAGTCCTTCTGCGGATGGCCGAAGCAGGCCACGGTCATGTGATCCTTCACGGACAGATACAGCTTGTCCGCACAGCGATCAACGCTGACGCCCTCCGTCCTGACCATCTGTACCAGCGCGTCCAGACTGTTCAGAGACAGGCAGCTCTGATAGACCGCCTCCGGGATGATCTCCCGCGCCTCGCCGTCCTTGCCTACCACATATGGCTTTCCGAGGGCATCCTTGTAGATTTCGGGCCTTGCCAGTTCCTCGATCTTTTCAATGGCTTCCTTCAACATGGTTCTTTCTCCTTTTTATTCAAAATTGACCAGCTTCAAGCGGGCCGGTGCTTCCTGTTCGCTGCCGTCAACGGCAATCTGGCCGGGAATCTGCGGCACCATCTCCACCACCGTATGCTCGTCCACGGCGTACAGCATCGTGGTGGCGGGGTTGGACGGGGCCAGCGTCGTCTTGACCAAGCAGTTGACCACGATGTTCTGGCGGGTGTCGTCGGGGCAAAGCTCCAGCGTGATGGTCACTTTGCGCTTTGCCTTGGCAGCTGTGTTGGGGTCGAAGATGTTCTCCATCAGGTTCGGCATTTCGTAGTCCACGCGCTCCTGAAAGGCGCCCCGGCACATCTGCAGGATAGACCGCTGGGCCTCTTCTCGGTTTTCGATCTGCAAAATAATTCCTCCTTTTCAGCGGGCACTGCCCGCAAAATCATCTCTTGTGTCTGTGTTTCATGCGGGCCTTCTTCGCGGAGGCGTCCCGCGAAGCCTCGGCGGCTGCGGCCCGTGCGGCATACACCTTGTCCCGCGCCGCCCGATACTCGGCGTACCCGTGCCGGCAGTGCAGCATGCAGTCGCCGCTTCTGTCCGGGCAGTCCGGCGTACAGGGGCTTTGCGGCACGATCTGGTGCTCCAGCATCACGCTCATCCCGCCACCCCCAGCACCTCCAGCAGTTTGTCCCGCTTGCGGAAGGTCTCCAGCGGCTGCGCCCCGGTCTCCAGCCGTGTGATCGTCGCCTGACTCACGCCCACATCTGCGGCTACGGCGGCCTGTGACCAGCCCAGACGCATGCGGGCCTCTTGCAAAAACCGCTGTCCCTCCGCGTACCGAAGCTGATTCTTCCGGTAGTAGTCACTGGAATATCGGGCAAGCTTCCCGGAATTTGCCTTGCGGTACGCAGCGAAATATGGCTTGTTGGCCGCGTAGAATGCCTTGGAATAGGCTTTTCTCGCCTCGCTCATCCAGACACCTCACCCATCAGGTCGAACAGGGAAATGTTTATGTCCTCCCGCTCGAACTCCTGCAGGTAGCCCACAGCGTCCCGGAAATAGCCGTTGTTCAGTTCACAGGCAAGACCTTTCCGCCCTGCCTTGACCGCCTCCAGCGGCACCGTGCCGATCCCGCCGAAGGGATCATACACAAGGTCGCCGGGGTTGCTGTACCGGTTGATGCAGCGGTCTACAATGTCCAGCTGGAGGGGGCAGACGTGGAGCTGCTGGCGGCGCTGGCTCTGGGTGGTGTTCAGGGTACGCATCCGGTTGATGTCGTCCCATACCTCATCCGTCCAGCTTCCGGGGGCCACCACCATGAAGGTGGCGGGCAGCTTCCCGTTTTCGTCCAGCTCCTTTGCCATGCGGACGTGTTCGGCGTAGTCATACACCGTGCCCCTGCTGTACTTGCGATAGGCTGTCTGGATCTTGCCGGTGTCCATGGCCATGATCTCCTCTTTCGTCACCAGCCGGTCGCCGGAGGAGCGCCAATACCCGTGAGCGTCTATCTGCCACTGGGCGCGGGTGTATTCCTCTTTGGTCTTATGTACCGGCTCATCGGCGTAGGCTTTGCTCCGGTCGGTGGGCAGCTTCCGGAACAAAAGGATGTATTCCGGGCAGCCTACGCCCATCTTGGAACCGTCCTTGCACTGCTCCGTCCAGCCCAGCCGGTACGTCTGGTTGTTCTCCCGCACCACATCCGTCACCACCGTAATCATGCCAAAATAGGCAAAGCCGTGCTGCATATAGTGCCGGATGCACATGGCGTGAAATGGCTCCATGGTGGGCATTCCCATGCCGGTGGCATTGCCGAACAGCACCCGATCCTTGACGTGGCAGCAGAACACGCGCCCCGGCTTCAGCACCCGCAGCAGGTTGGGACTGAGATAGTCCATCTGCTCAAAGAACCGGCGGGTATCCTCGTTGTGGCCGAAGTCGTTATAGCTGGGGGTGTATTCGTAATGGTTGGAAAACGGGATGGAGGTCAGGATCATGTCCACGCTGTTTTCGGCCATCCTTGCCGTTTCCTCCACGCAGTCGTTATTCACCAGCGTGTAATTTTTGCCTTTCACTTCCACGCGCTCCACTCCTATGCTTCTGGCCATGCGCTCCGTTTGGGCGGAACCGCTCAGGCCGTATTTCTGCACGATCTCCCGCATCTTGCCTTGCAGGTACTCGTGCTGCTTCCATTTCTCCATCAGCACACGGTAAATGGGGTCTTCCGCCGCCGTGTAAATAATGTCGATCACCACCTGCTCCGTCTGGAGGAAACGGTAAATGCGGTGTACCGCCTGAATGAAATCGTTAAATTCATAGTCGATACCGATAAAAATCGCCCTGTGGCAATGGCGCTGGAAGTTGCACCCGCTGCCGCTCAAGCTCTTTTTGGTGGCAAACAGCCGGCAGCGGCCCTCTGAGAAGTCGATCACCCGCTTCTCCCGTTCGGCATAATCCATGCTGCCGTAGATGTCCACGGTGTCCGGCAGGGCCTTACAAATGGCGTGCCGCTCTGCCTCCAGATCATGCCACAGGATAAAGTGCGCTTCCGGGTCACTGTCCACGATCTCTTTCGCCACGGCCACACGCTCGTCAATGCTCTCCCGCTTCTCCCGTGACGCTTCCGCCAGCGATACCGCCGCGTCGTGCATCAGTTTGAACTGGCCATCCCGGTCAGCGTCCTCGACGTACCGGCCCCGCACGATATGCGTCCGCACATCCAGTGGCGGCAGCGCATAGCCGGTGTCGTCATAGCCCAGGTCAGAGGGCTTCCCGATAAACAGCGCCCAGCTGGACACCCACAGCCAGAACTCATCTTCCTTGTGGGGGTACAGCGTCAGGTTGTTGGCCTTGGTGCTGTCCCGCTGGAAAAACCGTGTCAGAGCCTGTCCCGTGTCCATGATCTCCAGATACCCGGCGTAGTGGATCAGCTCCTTGTACCGGTTGGGCGATGGTGTCGCCGTGGAAACCAGCTTGTACTTCACGCCCTGAAATTTCGGCAGAAACGTCTGGTAGGTCTTGCTGCCGAACGAGCGCAGCACCGACGCTTCATCCAGCGCCACGGCCGTGAACCGCGTGGGGTCAATGTCCCCGTCCCGCACCCGTTCATAGTTGGTCATTAAGATATCTCCGGCGGCGCTGTCCGCCTCCGCCATGGTGGTGATGTACTCCGGCGCCGCGTAATGCAGCAGCTCCACCGCGTCCCGCGTGAACTCCTGCCGCACGCCCAGCGGCAGCACGATCAGCGCTTTGCCGCCCTCATGGCGCACCGCCTGATGGCAGAACTCCAGCTCCTGCACGGTCTTGCCAAGACCGAAGCTCTCAAACAGTGCCCGCCTGCCGCCCCGCAGCGCCCATAAAACAGCATCCCGCTGGTGCGGCTTCAGCGCCGGGTTGATCTCCTCCGGCGGCAGCGTAAAACCCGTTTCACTGGCCAGCACGATCTTGGAGCGGAGAAATTCAAGATATGTCTCCACTGCTCATCACCGCCGCCCTTCCAACCGGTCGATCAGGTGCATGAACTGCACCGAAACCGTCAGCGCACCGATGATGATCATGATGTAGGCGATCATGTTTACACCGTCCTTTCTTCGATCCATTTGTCCAGCAGCGCCCGGAAGATCTGGAACGACCGTCGGCCCTGATCGTTGACGATGCAGAAGCCAAACTCGAACTTACCTTGTTCCAGTCCGTTTGCCAGCACCACGTTTCCGATCTTAAAGCCGTGGCCGCGCAAATACTCCGCCGCCTGATTCAAACTCAATGTTTCGATCATATCTCTTTCCTTTCTTTCGCCCCTGTGTTACAATAGGGCAAACACAAGGGATTGTGTTTCCATTTGCCCTGTTCGGTCTGCAACGCCGAGCAGGGCTTCTCCATTTTATTCCACGCCGACGACGTGGTATCTGCCGTAGCCGCTTGACCGTCCGGAACCAATACCCAAGCCAAACCCGGCCATATTAATAATGTTTACGATTTGGTCAAGCGTGTAAACGTTCTCGGTGTATGTAATGTGGATTTGCGATGACCACCCGGAAAATCGATTGATGTACACCAGAACAGGTGCGCCTCGCTTCGGAGACATCAGCGTTTTGTCAACAAAATGCTCCGCAAACTTAATGGGTTCCAGTCTTGCCGTTACATTCATGGCGTTGTCAAACTTCGTCGCGTAAGTGTCGATCTCGTTTCGCACAACTGCCTGACAGAAGGACTTTTTCAGCCCAAACCCGGTAATGCACGGCGCGTTGTTCGCCAGCATATCCCGCAGCGTTTCCTCGGTCATGCCCTGGTATGTATCCTCGCAGGGGTATCCGTCCCGCCAGTGGATGGCTGTGATAATGTCCTCCCAAATGTTGGGGACTTCCTTGATGGTCTTTTTACCGTCGCGGGCGGCGGTCAGCTCTCGGACGGTGCGGGCGTTCATCTTGTTCAACACAAGGTCGCCGTCGCCCTCGATCAGGATTGTTGCTTGTTCGATTTTTACAGGCTGGACTTCGATAATGCGCTCTTTCTTCATCTTTCATTTCCTCCTTGATTTGATCGTGCGCTTGCTGTGGCTTATGGTGTTTTAAGGTTTCCTTTCTTTTAATGTTCTGCGCTTTAATGTTCTGTTCTATAATTTCAAATTACAATAATTCGTTTTGCTTCGTGTTCATGTGGCGTTTTTAAGTGTTGCGTGGCTCTCATAAGCCACAGCAAGCGCACGATGTTGTTTTGCGGTGTACTTTAGTGTGTAGTGGTGTTTTGTCCGAGTGTTCGGTGTTTTATCTGCGGTAAGCAGAAACAGAAGCTTGAAATATGTTTTTGTGTTGTTCACTTTTGTTTCGTGCGTTTTGCCGTTCTGCTCTTTACCGTATTAGAGGCGTTCAAGCCCCTGTTTCCGCTTACCGCCGCGTGTTTATCCTGCAAGCTGCTCAATGGCATCAAATACGCCGTCAAGCTCCGTCAAGGTTTTGTACTTAGCCTGAAAACTTCTCAGTTCTGCCAGCGCTCTGGCAAGCAACTTCTGATATTCGCCCTTGTCCTGCATAATAAGAACAGTCGGCTTATACCCGCTTTCGCTGTCTGTTTGGTAAAACAACCGCACTGGCGGGCGACTTTCACTTTTGGTCTCCTTAATGACAAGACTGCAAGCAATATTCCGCGCCTGGTGCATACGCCACTTTTCAGCAGCTTCCGTGTCGTTCCAGTCAAAGCACTTGTGAAGTTCAGTGTTTTCATCTCGCGCTTTGTCCAAAATCTGCTTTGTCGTGGCCGCTGCGCCGATGGCCGCTATTTCTTCATAGACCTTCTGCGCGTCGGCCACATACCGGCAACCATGCTTCCATGTAGCAAAAATCATTGTCCCTCCATTATTTGTTGTTTGCCTTTCCCCCACGGAAATGATATACTGTCCGTAGGAACATGTGGTTTGTGTTCTTCTCTCGCCCTGTTCGGTCTGCTACACCGAACGGGGCGCTCTTTTTAGTAATTGCACAGCTGCTCGCACAGGTCATGGCACGGGCAGTTCTTGCAATCGCATTCCAGCGGGTTCTTGTGTTCGCACAGAGCGTCAGGCCGGGCCAGAAACTCCCGTTCAAGCGCCTGATATTCGAGGCTGCTGTACTTCATCATTCATTCTCCTTCTTCCGTCCCTCCGCCGTACACCGCACGGCGCCCTCAATGTCCGCCACCGTCACGCCGTAGTGGTCTGCGACCAGTTTTACATGCTTTGGATGCGGTTTGATTCCGCGCTCCTTCCAGTTTGCTATAGAGGTCTGGTGTACGCCGATGGCTTTTGCAAGCCTGTAATTCGTTTCGTTGTGCTGTTCTTGAAGCAGCGCAAGGTTTTCAGCAAATGCCAAATTATCGCTCCTTTCTTGTCTCTCCCTTTACTAAACTCACTCCTGAGTGGTAAAATAGAGTATAGGAAAGGGAGGTGTAAAAATGCTTGATAAAAATTCTCTCGCGTACAAAAAGTACGGCCGCCGCTACGATCCAAATTCTCCAGAAAACGTTGCAAAGCGAAAAAAAGAGAAATCAGAGAAGCGGCGTAAGTGGTGGTCTGCGAACTGGATCGCCTTACTCGGAATATTTCTCGCCGCGATCGCGCTCATCGTCTCGATCTTCAGCCTCCGTATCGCCTGGATTTCTTATCGGGCCGAATGCGGACCAGAGGAAATTACACAGAGCGAAACCTACAGCGAACCCGCTCAACGCGACGCAGACAATACTTAATGTCAAATTTTCACCTCCAAAGTTAAATTATTTTCTTGACAAATTAGAGCATTTGTGATAGTTTGGTTTTGCTATAAACTTTCCTATTACGCCAGCCCTATTTATCGGGGTGGTGCAGGTTTTTGTTGCCTGTCCACGAGTATTAGTATACTCTAAATTTGAGCAACAGTCAATAAAAACTTGAGTGTCAATATGCACAAATTTTGAGGTTCTATTTATGCCATTTGCTCAAAACTTTTGTTTTTGCATGGAACAAAGAGGGTATTCTGCGTACCGTCTTGCCAAAATACTTGGAGTAAGCAACCAGGGCGTATTAAACTGGCTCGATGGCGGGAATGTCCCCCACAAAAAGACGCGCCAGAAGATTGCCGAGCATTTCGGCATTACTCTCGCGGAGCTGGACGGGAATGAACTGCCCGTCCTGCCGCCGGAGGGCGCAAAAAAAGCGCTCACCAAAACCGGTGAGCGCGAATTGGATATGTCCTTAATCAAGCGTCTTGTTCAGTTGACGCCGGACGAGATGGAGAAGGTCGACGCATTTGTTCAAGGCCTATTAGCATCTCGTCAAGGATAAGCTTTTCTTCGTGAGTGAGCTGCGATATGTATCTTGCTGCTTGCTGTTCCGTCATGCTTCTGACCCTCCATCCAAATTCCTGCGTTAGAACAAGCGTTTCGTTTGTGTGCTTATTTAACACAACCTTATCTGTTTTGCAGCCGCTAGATGTGGTATAATTTTTGTGAGAGACCACTACCATAAAGGGAGGCGTTCCGCCCATGTCCCATCATTATAACTGGCCTGTGTAAGCCCTCCGCCGTCTCCGCAACAACGGCGGAGGGCTTTTCCCGACGGGCACCCACCATGCCCACCGTGCAAAAACAGGGTAGCAAAAACAACTTGGGTAGGTCAATGCCGAAGATGGGTATTCGACAAAACTAGACATACCGACATTCGGGTATCTCCTACCCAACAATGGGGAGAGGAGCAGAAAATGAGCAAGTCTTTACAGGATATATGCAGAGAGGCCAGAGACCGACAGGGTATGACCAATCAGGACGTTGCAGACAATTCCAACGTGCCGCTTTCCAGTGTGCAAAACTTTTTTGCATCTACATCTAAAACGCCAACTGTAAATAACTCCGGCAACATATGCCGTGCCTGTGGTGTTTCACTGGACAAGTATTTTGGCATCACGCCGGATGTTCTGCCGGAATATCAGATAGAACAAATGGAACACGACCACAAAGCGGAGCTAGTAACGGCAAATCTGGAGGGACGGATAGAACAGCTTTCCAAGACTGAGAAGCGTATGCGAATATCGCTTTACATTATCACCGTTCTTGCTGTGTTTTTGCTAATGACGTTAATCGGCTATGTGGTGTTTGACTATCAGTTGCCCAACGTCGGTATTATTCAGGGCAAACAGGACATCACTTTGGCATGGATCGTCATTGTCCTGCTGGCCGTCGGCGTTGGCGTGATCGCGTCGGCGTTCTTGAGCGCTCTGCGATACGGTAAATTTATTGCACCGAAAGAAAAATAGACATGGAATGTAGGAGCTGTAAAAAAGAAATACCGGATGGCGCGGTGTTTTGCCCCTGGTGCGGCAAGAAGCAGGCCACAGCGCCCCGCAAGGCGTTGAAGCGTCCCAACGGAGCTGGGACTGTTTATAAGCTATCAGGCCGCCGTACAAGGCCGTGGGTGGCCGCGAAAAACAAGGTCATCGTCGGATACTACGAGAAGAAAACGGACGCTCTTGCGGCCTTAGAAAAGCTTTCCGGCAAGGATTTGGATGAGCGGTATAACATGACGTTCGCGGAAGTCTTTACAGAATGGAAAGCGGAGCATTACCGCGAGATTGGTGAAAAGGGCATTGAGACTTACGAACGTGCTTATGTGATCTTTCAACCGCTGCACGATAAGAAATTCCGAAGTCTGCGCACCGCCGACTTCCAAGCAGTGATCGACCAGCACATGAGCAAAAGCCACTCCACCGTCAACAAGTACAAGCAGCTCATTACCCAGATGTCCACATGGGCCGTGCGGGAGGAGATTTGCACCACCAACTTTGCCCGGTTTGTAAAGCTTCCGGAAAACGTCAAAAAAGAAAAGGACGTGTTCACTTCCGCCGAAATCAAAAAGCTGGAAAAGGACGGCAGCGATACCGCCAAGATCATCCTCATGCTCCTTGCCACCGGTATGCGCATCGGCGAACTGTTCAGCCTGCCTCTAAAGGACTACCACAGGGATTATGTGGTGGGCGGCGAGAAAACAGAAGCCGGCCGGAATCGCATTATTCCCATCAGGCCGGAGGGAAAGCCGTACTTTGAATACTTCGCCCAGAAGGCCGATGGCAATCTGCTCCTGTCCGGCTACGAGGGGCAGAAAGTGCCCGACAACTTCCGCCGCCGGGACTACTATCCGCTGCTGGAAAAGCTCAAGATAAAAAGAAAGACCCCCCACGCCACGCGGCACACTTACGCCACCCGCGCAGTCAAGGAAGGTCTTGCCCCTGAATATCTGCAAAAAATTCTTGGCCATGCCAATTATGCCACCACCGCTGACGTTTACACCCACATTGACGCAGAAACGCTGGTTGGTGCGGTTACTAGCACGTTACTAACAAAGCAAAAATACACAGAAAAAGAAAAATCCTCGTAACCCGCATGGTTACGAGGATTTTCTTGGTGGAGACTGCTGGACTCGAACCAGTGACCTCCTGCGTGTGAAGCATAGTCCGCGCTTCAAAATCAACCACAAAGTGATATTTTCCGGCAATACTCAGAAATATTGCAAACATTTGCCTCGAAAATGTTTCCTTGTTCCTGCGTGTTTTCGCCGGGTAGCTAGCAAATTACTAACAATTTTACCGCCCCAGCTTTGCCATCACGCTGTTGTACACTCGGCTATTGGAAATGATCAACGCATCCATTAGCTCATCCATCACGCCCCATGCCTTTTCCGGCGATACTTTGGCAACCGTTTGTAAAAACGGGCTGTCTCCGTACTCGCCTACCAACTGCACTTCCGGAGCGGACGCGGCGGAGTACATGACCGGCATTTCCGAAAGGCTTACCTTTTTGTGTTGATTTGCGATGGTGTATAACGCGGCTAACTTTTCATAGTTGCTCCAGCTGGATTCTTCGGTTTCAAGCCTACTAATCCATAACTGCACTTCCTTCTCGTCGATCACGGGGGCGCACCCCCTTACATGTTCTCCATCTGCGTCATGCAGCGCCGAAGAACTTCACGCACGTTGTCATCGTCGGTGTCGCGAATCATGTCCTGTAGCTGGCGACGCATATGCTCACGGGCGTCATCCCGGCTATAACGGCCCATAGAATCGCGGTGGCGGCCACGGTAAGAACTGCCCCGCCCGTAAGTGCCGCGAATGTTGGCATCCCAATCGCCGCTGCGGGAATAGCCGCCGTCGTACATTTCAATCTTGTCGATGTTTTTGATGGAAGAAACGGCCTTGTGGATGATCTCCAGATCGCCGGCACCCAGCTCGCCCTTGCGGGCCAGCTCGTCCAGTTCCTCGCACAGCATATCCCGGATATCGTTTAATGCTTTTATGCTCATGTTATCGCTCCTTTCAAGAAATTCGGTCAACGGCCATGTTGGAGTTGGCAAAGCTGACGGCCTGCGTGCTGGTGTTTTCCATTGCCACAGTCAGGCAGCAGTTGCGCGGTACCTCCACGATGGTGCTGACGTAGATATTGAAGTAGTTTTCCACCGCCGCAGGCGTAACAATAGCTGTCGCGCTGTTCAGCGGTTCACCGTTAATCGCCAGAGCTGCGCTGATTGCCTCCACCGTGCCGCCGGTGGGGATAGCGATGTTGCCGCCAAAAGCAACGCGGAACCGGGCTTTACACTGGTTGGTTAAACCCCGCAACGTTACAATTCCAGCGCCAGGACGGTGAACGATGCAAGGCTTGCTATTGACCGCAGTTTCAGTAAGCGGAACATTCTGACTGGCGGCAACAGTCTGAATTGCCACAGAAGTAAATTCTGCCATTTATATCATTCCTTTCTCAAAAAATACAGCGGCGGAGCCAAAGCCCCGCCGCGTTGG
>OLGM01000169.1_pt1 | contig 48090 bp, 39 predicted proteins | sample 1606001 | NCBI WGS metagenome assembly OLGM01 (sample SAMN03283294) | human gut metagenome | biome: human-associated habitat; material: feces | host: Homo sapiens | place: Peru | collected 2012
GTGCAGAAATCAAACTGAAAGGTATCTCTACCATGATAGCCAACCTGCAAGCCCGGAAAGATGATATACAAACGCAGATTGACCAAATAGCCCAGCAGCTTGGTCAATCCGGTGCTGACAATGACGAATTGGCTAACAAGATGGCACAATTACACAAGGAGATGGATGACATAAACGAGAAATTGGCAGCACGATACAAGATACTTGACGATGCCAATGATACTATCAATGAAGCGAAAGCCAGACTTGCCGAAATGAGGGAAGAGCATCGTGAGATGCTTAAAAGCCTTGGTGAGGACAATGATTTGAAAGCTACGGCAATTCAGAAAAACATCCTTTGGACTTACAACAAGATGCTGACAACGTAATCAACTGTGCCATGCTCTTGGTTCTCGGCTATATCCGTGAAGCAACTACTTATGCCCAATCTTGTGGTGGAGGCAGCTCGCCTGGTACTGGTTGGGGACGTGACAAGGATGAAGATGATGAACATTGGTGGCGGCGCTGCATTGCCCAATCGGCTGCAATGATGCGTCCTACGACACATAAGCGAAAGCGAGGACGGTAAATATTAGTAATATGAGTAACATAGGTAATACTTGTGTTTGTCGCATCGCAATAAAACGAAGCAGACCGACATGAATCATTTGTTCACATCGGTCTGCTTTCGTCTTCTGTATTTTACTATTTTATATCAAAGCCCATGGATTTTTTCATTTCATATATATCCATGTCATAGCACCCAAAACGTATATGGTCTTCCATCTTTGTACATTATTTTCACATCTTCACTTTCAAATTGGGTGATTTAGATTTCTTTTAGGTTATCCATGCCATTGTATTCATCGTATTTCTTCACCACAAAATAAGTGAAGACGTCCGTCCTCATGCAAATCTTGAACCGAATACGAGGCTCTTCTTTTACAAAAAGGAACTCATTGTTAATGACACAGATGTTGTCGTCTGCCACAATTTCCCATTGTCTTAATGCCTTGTACTTTAGTCCCGGTATATTCCTTATATAACACCAATCACCCTCTTTCAGATACTAACGAAATCGTATGTCGCCAATCTTCCCTTACTGATAAACTCAAGAACGCCCCACGACTGCACCAACACGTCAAACAAGTCCATAAATCCCTTGCCGTTCAATCGGCAAGGCGTAGCTGTCAACCCCAAGAACTTAGCTTTCAGGAATCTCTCCCACATCTCTTTATATGTCTTGGCGAGCGCATGATGTGCCTCGTCAATAACAATCATCCCAGGCTCTTCCTCAATCTCATCATAATGCCGAGATAGCCATTGGATAGACATGGCTTTTACAGAAACCAATAGTGAGTCGTTTTCTGATGCAGAATAAGAATAGAACTTCTTTATGGTTTCCTCTATTTGCGAAAACAATTCTATACGGTGTGCAATAATCCAAACTTTCATATTTGGATTGGCTTTGACAAAAGAGTCAATGACCGCCGTCAACAGATAGGTCTTGCCTGTTCCCGTCGGCATTTGCGCCATCACGGATTGATGAAGGCGCAACGCTTTCTCTATCCGTGATTTCATATCTTCTTGGTAATCAAATAGCTTGATTTCCTTCATAAAACTCACCAAATAGCAAATGATATTTGTTTATAGTTAGAATGAAATATTGAAAACATAGCGAAAAGCCCTCTATTCACCAATAGAATTTTTAATTGGAATGGCAGAATAAGATTTATGGCTAACCTTATGATTATAACGTATTTCAGGTTCTTCTATAGTATCTGGCAACTTACCTATGATAGAGCGGTGTTCTTCCATTTGAATGTAAAGATATGATTTTTTCATCTCTAAAAGTTTATCAACAACATCTTTACGCAAAAAGAAAAACATACTGTCGTCACATATAAAACTGGTAGACACATCTTCATTGGCGAAAGTATATGCCAGTCTATCCACATCAAATGTCAGTTCTAACATTTGACATATTTCAGAAGAGAGGCAAACAAAACTTTTGTATTTGAACCTTTTTGTATTCCATTCAGAGAAACTGTATTTAACAAGAATACTAACATTATCTTCTGTATGTTTCGTCTGTGTATTTATTAGTTCACGCCATGATAATTCCTCTAAAAAGGCATGGTCATACTCCCTGGTGAATTCTGCAAATTCTAAATCAACTTCATCAGGGGATATATCTTTTGGCACAAGAAAAGAATTCCATTCCAAATATATATTTGCATTTTTTTCACTCATCATCTGGTAACAAGTTCCATAAAGCAAAATCCAGTCACCATCTCTATTTGGAAGTTTTGTCATAATTAGGCTGGCTTGCCAATCTGACACATTTGCTTTAATCCAGTTTCCCAAATCTTCATTTCTTTGAGGCAATAAAAAAACAGTGAATAGGTTTCTCTTTTGCAGTACAATTGGAAATGACGGATCTATTCTTACGAGAGGTGTACGAAAAGTACCAACATACTCATTTTCAAGTTTACCATTCAGCAATAACCACCCATAAAGCTCATACAATGCAGCCTGCCCATATTTAAATGCATAATTATCTTTGAGTTGTCTACGGTAACTAACTTTTTCGTATTCTTCGTTTTGTAACATAGAACAAACATCTTGGTCATAGCCTAAACACTCTGCCATATTTTGCAACATACCATAAATATGGCTAGAAGTATAATATGTCTTATGGCAATAATCTGGTATAAAGAGTGGTCTTATATAAGATTTGTCATAATCATAATCAAAAACAGAAAACAACGCCCACTTTTTTTCTATTTTATCTGACCATTTCACATCTGCGTACTTATAGAGCAATTCTCTATTGTGCAGTTGACGGAAAGTTACTTCAGCATAGCTATAAAGCGTCTCCAAATCATCCAATAGTACAACATTGGTAGTGGTATGATTCTGTAAATATTTTTCCAACACATCGATACACTTCTTTAATGTTTTCCAATCTTTTGAGTGCAGCCCTAAGCCTGCAATAACAGATATAACAGCCTCACGTACAAATGGGTCACTTGTATTTAGCAATAATGAGCAAATGCGCAAACCTTCATCATTATTCTTCTTTATTATCAAAAATGCTTGTTTGCAAAAATTCTCTCTATATTCCATATCAGTGATGCCGCACATAAGCAATGCAAATGCCAGCAAATCAGCATTTTTGAATTTATTTGAAACATATCTGTCATGCAATATGGAATATGCTTCTTGCATAACATCATAAGTTGCATACTTGCTGTTCCAATATTGGTCCAATATGCTTCCACTCTGTTTCGTAAAAAATGGAAGAAATGAAGAAATATAACCTATATTATAAGTAGATACCTTTTCATACAAAGCGTTAAATAGATGTTCTATTATTTTTGTCGTACACTCTGTTCCTGTTAAAATAGTGACAAACGATTTTCGTCCATTATCAGAAGTGAGAAATATATCCAAATTATCTATAGCTGCATTTATAACCTCTGGATTTGGCATAATTTCGAACCATTCTTTGTGATAATGTATAGGTACAAGGTAGAAAAGACTTTTTATTATATCTTCTGCCAATGTATGACGTTTATCTCCAAAGAACTTACCTTTATTACTATCAATAAACGACTTGAAATCTTCCTCCTCACCACACCTATGCAGTATACTTTTTGCTATGTGAAAACCTGCAACCATATCATAAGTGTACTGTACTTGTTCTTCACCATTGTTTTTTTCAAAAGTAAAGCACAAACCTTCGTTTATTAGATCGTAGACTTTGTCATCAAATATTTTTGCAAATTGATTATAAAAATCCAAATAGCGAGTATCGTTTTCAAAAAGAAAAAAAGATGCCCTATGGAGATTTTTTTCTAATTTATGCTTTGCCAGTTTGTCTATTTTACCTTTATGCATGGATATATTTGATAATAGTTGATTACTATAATCATCCATACACGAAACTAAAGAATAGTTGTTGACTACGATATTACTTCTGTTTTTGTTCGTAATACAGAAGATTTTAAGCAACAATGGATTTTCAAAAGCTCCAAGATCTTCGACTGTAGCATTTCGTATTTCATATTTACTGAAATATTTATCCACGGTTACTTCCAAATCCTCCTTTACCAACCCATTTAGTAATATATGGTTATCAACCTCTGTATAATTATCCACCCCATAAATAGCTTGTAGGTAATCGGTCTTATCACGGCACGTTGTCACAAGAAGCAAGTGAGAATGCTTATCCAACAGAACTTTTAATGCAGGTAGCTCTTCCTTCCATCTTTCTTCGTTTGGCGCAGTTTCATTTAAACCATCAATTATAATAGGCAACTTACAATGATGAACTCTGGCCAAGAAGTCCAAACAGTCAAGCATATCGGAAAATGACATACTACCATTAAGGCCTAATCTTTCTAATACGAGAGATTGGAAACTATCACAATTTCGGAAAGAGCTTCCCATGAAAAACAATACTGGCTTATTTCTTTTCAGCATATTATCTGTCAGAGAACACGCTAAATGAGTCTTTCCATACCCTGGTTTTGCAAAAACCTGGAAATATTTCCTACTTAACAATAGGAGGAAAGAAGACAGGTTTTCTTTAGAGAAATCGTCATCTTTAGTCAAAACGCTCTCTAAAACTCTCGCTCTTCGTGCCAATTCTGTCAGATAGTCATTCAATCCTCCATATTCATCATGTCCCTGAGAATATATTTGTTGGAATTCTTCATTAACTATTTGAACACGAATTTGTCTGTTATTACAATATTCATCTATCAGAGAAAGTAACTCTTCTGCTTTAGATACGATGTTGTCTCTATTATAATATAGGGAGTATATCTTATCTATTAGCCGATAACGAAGTTCAAAATCTTCTTGGTAATAATTAATAAATCGGTTTGATAATTTACTGTATCTCCAATCATACGTATTTAAAATAGGCATCTTCCTATCATTATCAGCATGCTTTTTCAGTCGAGAAATAAAACCATTGATTTTTTGACTGGCAACATTCTCGTCAACAACACTTAACAGGGAACTTTCAAAATCACTAGCCGTATGAAGTTCCACATCATATTTACGTTTTAGAACTTCCAACGTAGTGCATGAAAATTCAAAGAGTGTATTTAGTCCAATAAACTTCTCGCCAAAATAGTATTTGAAAATTCCATTAAATTGGGATGAATTCTTTAAGTAAAAGTCCTCAAATATCTCTCTATGCCAGCTTGCAAAATCACAAGAACTATTGATTGTTCTCAAATCAACAACCAATTTATCCCACTCTTTTTGGACAAAACTGCCTGGTGTACAAACTATCCATAGTTTTAAATTGGGACGATATGACATTGAAACTTCAAAACCTTTTCGAAGTTCTTTTTTGTGGTCTGCATCCAAAGGAGAATTGCTATCATCTTTTGCTCCTCTCCAATACTTGGCTTGCCATCCTAAGACTTCACCTTGATTATAAGTTTTACCTCCAAAAGTTAGTGGCTTTTTTAGTTCTATATAAAACTCTGAACCTGGTGTATTATAGAAATACTCAATTTTTCCATAATCTTCAAACATACAAGAAGCAACATGGAAACAAAAGTGCTCAAACTCCAATCTCTCATCTCCATGGTTTTTCAAAAATGCCCAATTTATAATTTCACTCATGACAAATCGTTATTTGTGGGTAATAGGGACAGTTCCCATGACATAAACTTTTATGCATACAATCCACTGTGCAGTTAGATTTGCACTTTGTCCGATAGGAGTTAAACTTATGGTTCCAAATATCATAGAAAGCAAAATCTTTCAAGCTATAAGAATCCTTTCCTGCACTGAAGGAACATGGAGATACATTCATTTTATGGTCTATATAAACTGAAAAGAAAGCACCTTCACATGTATCGATAAATGAAGGATTTATATGTGAAAATTTTAACAACATTGGTACAAAGCAAGCATCAAAGCCAAAACGAGGTCTGACAATAGACGTTTCGTCAACAAGAGACAAGAACGCACGAAAAGACTTGCTATCTTGAATAACATCTTTTGCATTTGCTCTACCAGCAGGTTTATAAGTCAAAAAAATAATGGCATTTATACCATTTAGCATCTCATTATAACATCCTCGCAGAATCTTACACGCTTCTTCTAAATTATTCTTAGACAACACATAATGGATATTTGTCTTGATTCCTGCATCTATTAGAAAAGCAAGTTTCTTCTTTTCTAAATCAGCCATAGAGCTTACAGACAAAGCCACAGCACCTATTTTCCCAGATAAGCTACCGCAAATCTTAGGAGTTAATTGCATTCCATTGGTCGTAAAGTTGGGAACTATTGAACGTCGACAAGTTTCTGCTATGATTTCTATGAAATCTGGATGTTCAAGAGGTTCCCCACCACCTAAGGCGATTTGAAAAACATTGCCATATTGAGGATGATTCATAGAGTCTAATATGCGGCAATAATCCTCTACACTAAGGAATTCATTATTAATGCAACTATCTTTATAACAAAACGAACATCCCTTTGAACAATGATTGGATATAGATATATCTGCCAATTCTGGTACGGGTGCCCATGTTGGATTATCCTTTATTGTAGTTCCCCATCGCATAGTCATACCTGTTGTCGGGTCAGCTATAAAATGATAGTCAGCAATATGTCTTTCTAACATAATTAATACTGTTCTACTTGAGTTGCCCCAAAGCCATTCAATAAATCACTTATGTTCCTATTAAGTATAAGTTCTCCTTTTATATAAGCAAAAAGATCAGCCTCGTTCATCTTCAAAGGATCAGTATTATCACCATTCATTTCCAAAATTTCTTTTGAGACAGCACTTCCATCATCGTCATTAAACTGCATTAAGCAAGAATAAATCTCATGCTCATGAAGATAACTTACCGTTCCGTTTTCTAAAAGATAATTCTTCAATGCTTCTGCGATGCGAATGATACCCTTCATGTTTTTAAATTCTCTAAAGTTATCCAAAAAGCAATTCACTATATTTAAATTCATAGTCACTATATAGCTTACAGAACTACTATTTGTAACAAAATCTGTACGTAATTTCATTGTTAATTCCTCATCATTTAATGTTATTGTTAACTTTACACCAATCTTTATTCATCAATTCCTCGATGATACTATGAATCTTCAAGGCATATTTTGTTCTTGGATGATTACCATACTATGTTCCTCTCAGAATACCTTCCGGAAATGTTTTTTGATGATCTGTTCATAACGGTCATAACCGTTTTCTGCAAAGTCCAGTACATGCGCCCATCGGCAGCACGCCATGATATAACCATCATGGTTCAGGAAGTTCATGTTGAAGTACTGGTGCTCATTGATTCTCACCGTCACCTCCTACTGCTTATGCGTTTTCCTGTTGAACGCAAACGTGCCTTCAGATGGAAAATCTAAAGGTACACTGGTTGTGAACACTGGTAAAAGTACAGGTGCTTTTCTCTTTATGTTCTGTTTCATTGTTAGTGAAGTTTGTGTTGTTGACAAACGATAACTCTATATCTCGAAGTCATTCGGCTCACGAACTACTGCCACAGGCTCACCGTCAAAATACATCTCTAGCATCAAGTCCATCAATCTCTTCTTCATACCTCGATAATGTTGGTATTGTCCTGCATTCTCAGCGATAAATCGACATACCTCCTGGCGTTTCTCCTCGTGGTTCCATATCTTGACTGCTTCCACCAGGACTTGATAGCTGTCGAATATCAGTTTCCCGATACGTCTTTTGTATTCGCCCACCAATTCTTGTATATCATCACGGTTGATGGCAGTGGTATATGTTTGCACAGCGTCATGGCTATGGCATACGCAGCATCTGGTCTGTTCTTCTCCAGTATCTGTGGGATGGATTTCTTGTGCCATCGTTCCAGCAGACGTAGCAGAGCCGTGAAGTCATCATTGTCTCTTGGCTCAAAGCTTACTTCCTGCATCAGATATTTGGAGTATTCCTCTTCATAGTCCACGCTCAGCCCTTTCGGAATATAGTTGATTCTCGGTCGCTCCATCTTGGCGCGATACCGTTGCTTCTCCATGGAACGTTTCCTCTTCTCGTTCCATTTGATGCGCAACAGCTTTTCTTCCCTTATCTGGAGTTCAATTTTTCTGAACTCAGGTGTATTCATCACCTCTGCCTTCAGCTGCTTCTTGATGACTTTTGTCAGATACCGTCGCCATGCCTCCTTGTTATCTTCTGTAACGAATGGTGGACATTGCTCATCGTAGAAGGTGTGCCATGTGAATGGCTCGAATTCGAGGTGCCAGAGAAAGGATCTATATTGGGTGTTGTTTGGTTCCATATTTTTCTTTTCTTCTAGATGCATTTTCAGCAAGTTCCTTCGTTATTTCAACTTGCCGTTTATTAATCTCATGCTTTATTTCTTCAGCCAGCTTGAAATCTCCATTAATCAGACAATATTTATAAAGTTCTTGCAACTTAGTAATAACATCCATATTATTCAGACTTATTGAGAAAGCTGCAAAAGTCTTTTGTTACTCATTATTAGCAGTAGCCTTTAATGCTTTTAAAATAGTATCCAAAAATGTTTCCATACTTAATCCTATTTTGTACTTTATACCACTCTATTTAATGATACAAGAGTACATAACTAACAAACAAAATATGACATAAATGATTTTATATTCTCCACTTTTTCATTATTACCATTATCTCTTCCAAAATGCATATTTTTAATACACAATACTTTTGCGCTTAGTATCCAATGAATATTGGCTAAGACAACGCATGAAAACAATGAAAGTTCATTAGGGTCTCCATCAATATTTTCAAATTCTTTTTCAGCTAACAAACTCTTATGTTCTGCAATTTTTAGAAGCCCTAACCAAATGTTCAGATTATTACCAATTTTATTCAGATGATATTTTTCTATCCATTCGTTTGACGGCTCAACAAACTCCAAATATGGCAAATATTTTTTCTCTAAAATGAAGATGTAGTCAGAAAGATATTTGCTACCACATTTGTAATTATATATATGTATATTATCGTATGAATATACGATATCATTCTTTTTCACAAAATTGTCATTTCTTTCTACATAATAATCCCAATATACACCAAAGGAAATTATAATATAATCATTATTCAGCTTCAAATTGTCAAATGCTTCGAATAAATCTTGACTGGCAATGTTTAGCTGTAGTGTTGCATGTTGCAAAAATGTTGTTGCAAAGAAATGAGAAAACTTATATTTTACTCCATCACTTATATTTGTATCAATATCGACATAACTTACAGAAGGCTTATCGACAAATGCTTGATTTGGATAAAGTTGACATACAGAAGCATTTATCCGATATACTTTGGTATTATCTGTTTTTGGGTTGTTATAAAACAGTTGGTATTTATCAAGTTCAGAAGAAATTTCATTGCAGATTTCTTTTTCTAACTTTTCTACTATCTTATCATCATATAGTTGATTAACTCTCAAATCTTTATCTTTTTCATCTAAACGATTTATATAATCGTCAATATAACAGTCTAAGCATTTTACTTTTTCATGATAATTTCTATTGATATTAGAAATGGCCTCAGTAATATGAACTATATCGATACATCTTAGATATTCCTTTTTAGACTCTATCTTTCTTATGCAGAATTTTAGAGCATCTATGTTATCTTTCTCCTTGTGAATATCCATTGAATTCTGAGGAGCAGCAGGAAGGCTAAACACATATCCTACTCCAAATGGATAATAAGGCAAAGCGTAAAGTCGATAAGTCAGGAGAGCTATATATGTATTTGCTGCACCTAAAATTTTTCCACTAGTAATACCTTTTAGCTGTGGCATTGGATACCTTTTATCTAATAGGAATGGATAATTTGTATAAATTCCATTCAAATATGATAGCATTTCAAAACATTCTGTTAATGTTGAAGGTACCAAAGGATAGACTGGTGGTTGAGATTGTGTAAAACTTAAGATTCTTTTCAATAATGAGTATTTCCCCTGTTGAAGAAGCATCGCACAGAACATTACATGGAACTCTAAAAATCTCTTTCTCTCTTCATTATGCTGTTTAGCCTCTTCTTCTGTATAATAAGTATTTGTTTGTGGATTTATTGAATATTCTGAAACGTTACTCGTATTCAAATCATACTTTTGAGATGCCTGTTCCCAATAGTCCATCACCCATTCGTCTTTTCCGTAAAATACTTGAAGTCTAAGATTCGCCCAAAGTATAGTATATGTATCTTCTGATATAAAACCTTCAGGATATAGCAACAATGTCAGAAAAGCATTACCATTATTGATAGACATCGGCTCATAGCTTAACCTACATAAGTTCTCATTTATTTTAGTAATTCCATCGTAGGCATAATTGTCATAACGTACTTTTTTACCAATATGCCCTTTATGGAACTCTGTAATATATTCAACCCATTTGTCATACACATTTCTTGCGGCATTTCGGTTTGTTGAGCGAAGAATATAACTTATCAAGTCCACCCATTCCATAAAATGAACAGATGCCTTTTCCGAGGACTTTCCTACAGCTTTTTTATAATCGTTCCATATATTCTCATGTAGGGTCTCTGCATCATTATACATGCGTATTATCTCAAACAAGTGAAAGAAGCATCCTATCAAAAATATGGTAGCGATAGTTTGAATTGCTATGTAGATATAACAATATTTTGATTGGTCTAACAGAAAAGGATTAACGACCGCTATTATCAAATTGCCAATCAATAAGACATTGAATATTGCAAATGCCTTCTCATTTTTAAGTTTCGTGGTTAAAAGAGATGAACCATATTTGTCATCTATCCTTTCTATACTGGCATTTATCTGGGGATAAGCAATGCCAAATACTGCAGCAACAATAGACAGCATTCCACTATATGTGTAATTTGTAAAATCAAACATTATTTTTCTTTTATAATTGTAGATTTTAAAACTCCATTTAGCGTTTTCAGATCTTTATCTAATATAGATAATTGAGAAGATAAAGTATCTGCTTGCTTTTCAAGCAGCTGATTCATTTTTTGAAGCTTCAAGACCTTATCTTTATCTATTTCAAGTTTAATGGAATCTTGCATTGCGAATACCGAATCTAACTTAGTTTGTTTATTTTTATACTCTATAATCTTTGCATGATTATAAAAAGCCAAGAAGACCACAACTATACAAACGAACCCACAACAAGCTAATATGCAATTTCCATATAGTGCGGATTTGTGCTTTTTCTTCTTTTCGTCTTTCATAATTACGATTCTTTATAATAGAAAATTGGCTTGTACATTTTCCAGTCCGCATCTTCTAATCCGAAACTTTTCAACCACCTATTCATATTAATCATGCAGCTTTCCACTACATTCTTATCTGCATTCAAGTCCCATTCCTCCATATCTTTCCCCATGAAATATGGCTTATAAACACGAAGTATTAACAAGACTATTTGCTGAAAATTATGAGAAACAAAGAACTTTTGGTATTTCTTATAAGCGACAGCCCATGAGAAATGTCTGATGCACATATCCAAAGCCTTTGTCTTGTGTTGTAGAATGATGTTGGCGATAATCTCATATTCCAAGAAGAAGTTTTTGATGCCATAAGTACGAACACCCTTCATCAATTCCGATATCCCTTCTTCTATCTTATACGATTCTTGCTGCACGAGTTTTTCTTGTGGATATCTCTGTCCCGATATGTTCAAATACAAGTCGTCGCATTTTCTAATGAGGGCATATATGTCTTCATCGGTTGACAAACTCTTATAATGTCTAACCAGGAAGAGTTTCATCGAATAGACCTCCGTACTCCAGTCTTGAAACCAATCTTCATAGAAACGAGACTTTCGAGCTTTTTCCAATAAAGACAATTCCACCTTTATCCTCTCAAATGCAACAATTTTTGCTTCCCCTTTGATACAGACATCTCTATCAAATGTATCCACATCAATTGACAGGGTGTCTGAAACGACAATATGTCCATCTTGTTCATTGACACCAGTACTCCAAAGATAATCACTCTCTTCCAACAATCTCAAAGCAAGATTCTCGAAACGCTTGCACTGTCTGGCGACTTGACTTACAGCAAGTATCAGACTTGGATATTTCAGCAATTTCTTGTCTAAATGTTCCAACCAATCATAGAATTTCCGTTTTGGCATGAAATTTCTCATATTGAACAGAATAAAGACCTGGACCTCATTCATTGTATTGTCCATAAGGGAATATACCTTTTTAATCTGCTCCTTGCTTAATTCATTTATGTTTTTAGTCGCAGCAATCAATAACGCATTATCATTATGTGTTATATTAGCACCTTTATCTAAAATGCTATCAATTATTTCATGCGAAAAAGAGGCGTCATCCATATAAGTAACTGCTTGCTGGGCAAAACTATATTTTGTCTCATAAAATTCCCTTTCATTTCGATTCCCCAAATCTTGCTTCCTGTACAAAGTCTTAAATTCTTTCCTCCAATGTTTAGGATGTACACGTTTGATGAATGCGGTTGCATAGATATACAACGTGTTTTTTCTTTCCTCTGTTAGATATTCAGAACTGCAAGCCCTAAGTATCTTAACGAGAATATCTTGCAACGCTTTTTGAATTTCTTCCGAACCGCTGAAACAATACAACTGCGCTACCCGTCTTGAAAAATCTTTATTGGTACATTGAGAAGCAAAATAAAGGCATGGATAAGGATAGAAAGTATAAAGTCTTTCCACAATCAGATAAACACTTTCATTCGAAAACCATCTTGCAAACGTATTTCTTGTTACGAATCCTAATTTTACAAGTACCTGCAATATTCGTATGGCTCCGAATGTTACACTGTCAGAACTTCCAAATGTCATTGTACGTCCGCTACGTCCCAACGGTTTTATCTTCTCTTCTTTTTTTAGCTCTTTATGTAGTCTCGTAAAATAATCAGAAAGTCGTATGACATCTTTGTTCTTAGAAACAATCTCTTCGATTTTAGCTTGTATTGCTTGAGACTTAGCATTGAAGTTTTTATCATCCCAGAAATATTCATAAAGTCCTAATGGCAATTCCAATGCTACCATATATTCTTGGTCATTATTGTATTCATAGCTCTCATGAACGGTAAGTATACTTTCCACTCCATCAAAATTTCTGCAAAATGAAACCTTCATCAGAAAGCGAACCGTTTGATAATATTGACTTTGAGGTATCCAATTCATTATCTGTTTATAGCATTTCTCAAAATCAAAATTGAAAAGGCTTTGTGTGATTTGATTCAATACTGATTGGTCTGTATTATCAGACTCGTCCACTTTCCATTCATTATTCAATAACTTTCCTTCATCTATCAACAGTTTATAGTTATCTTTTAATGAAATGTCATCTACGGATGAGACAAAGTCTGAAATATAAGCTAATTCATCATCGTCAAGTACAACATCCAAAGGAAGATTGTCTTGATTTGCTGCCATCAAAAAGGACTTACAGATACTTTCATCCATCAGTCTCGCTTTGATAACATTTCTAATTCTTTCCAAAAAATAGAAACGGTAATACTCGAATGGTTTTGCCAAGAATGAAAAAGGATTGTCTTTGGTTAGATTCCACACATTATCAATTTTCTTCTTATTATATACTACCGTATTCTTTTCTTGTAAAGAGTTGCCTGAGTTGAAATTAAAATGTTCCCAAAAGTCATTTGTTATAGACTTAGTAGTCTGCATCTTATTTATATCATCAAAGAATGCGAGCAATCTTTCTTTTCGGTCGCTTGCTGTTGGATAGACCTTATATAAATCAACCACCCTTATATAATGATTATGGAGTAACAATTTCTTGTCTGGCTCTAATTCCTTGTTATCAACATTAATGTAGTATTTGTTCCAAAAGTTTTCTTCTTTATTTGCGGCAGCTTCCCTATCTACAATATCCTTTACCCAATTTATCCAAAGAAAGAAATTAGGATCATCGCAGGAGAAACCGATGATACAATAAGCGTCTTTCAACAAACTGATACGCATCAAGTCAACAAAAGCCTCATGCTTCTTGTTATATAAATCATAATCTTCCTGAGCTATGATATACTGTGCATGGTTGTCATAATCAAATCCATAGGCTATTTCTTTTTTCTTATATCCCAAGTCTCTCAAAGAACCATGCAGCTTGAATATATTCCTTCTCGCTTCGCCAATAGTAATATCACCACTCTTTTTAACAACAAAATAGGCATCTTGCTTATTGGTATTCCAATGTTTTACTGAGTCTAAGAGCTGATGCTTGTAAGATTTTAATGAATCATAAACATCTTCTGTTTGTTCTTTTATGCTCCTTTCTTTATCGTTCTGAATACCACACACTCTCAGAACAATATCCGTGTTCATGATTTCATGGAATTCTTTCTCTAAATCAAGATTAGTATCTATTTTATCAAGTTTTTCCAAAGCATGATCTTGCGATGTGGCAAAATCGTTTCTCATTTTTTCAATCCTTGTAAAAACATCATCGATGTTTTTTATCTCAATATCGTTTTCTTTGATTTTTCTTGCTCGTTCTGAAGTATAAGTCAAATCCTTATATACATCCAATGCGTTGTCATAATTGAATGTATAGATATTCTTGACTTTCATATTCAATAGGGTACGATGAAGGGTAACATCAACGTTTTTTACAACATTATTTCCTAATCTCATATCATAGGTACCGTCCTCATTATCTATAAGCACAGGTGTCCGTTGCTCGATATATACATCGATCGCCTCATGGTACCCCTTTCGCCTGATATACTCACTGGCAATGCCTAAATAGCCATATTTGTCTATTATTTCCCATTCATTCATATATCCAGAGCGCATTTCCTTTGCATACATCTCATGAATCATATCCTTCAAGAGTTCACCCCATGAAAGATACAAGTCTGAGATATTCTTGCTGAATCCTGCACCTATAATAAATGACATCGAATGAATGTCACTGCCTATTCTTCGTATATAGTTTTTTTTGTTGTCCATGTCGTATTTATTTTATTGGTTAGTTGGAACAAAACTTTGATCAATTCCCATTTTTCTTATAGAATCTAGCCATTCAAATAGGGCATTTTGTTCTTGCTTTGTTGTATGTTCCTTGCTATATGCAGCAGCGAGTAGAGCATATTCTCTTTCTAATGAAGTATTAAATATACCCTTGTCATCAGTATTGATAGACACGGAAATATTGTGAGTGAAATCAAGTTTCAATAGATTTGGAGTTGTATAAAACTTGAAGATAGGATGTTTAATGTAACTGTCCATGTCTCCAATTCTCAAGTTTGATGAGGGATTGCTTTCTACCATAAATCCCTGTTTTTCTATTTCATTCAACATTTCTTCCCGAACAACATCTATAAAAGAGACAAGTCTTTTGGAAATCTTCAAATCAACACACGCTTGTCCTTTTTCTTTTATCTTCTCAGAATGATAAAAACGGTACAAGTTTACAGCCGTGTCATTATCTCGTGCTTGCTGCATTTCTTCCGTTTCTATTTTGTCGCAAAGACTCCAGAAGTCCTGTTGATTTCCATAAGTACCATTATAACATTGTGGATTATCTCCACGTAAGAGCCATGACTGATAATAAGCATTACATGGGTAATCTACGATGCTCATTATACAACTCAGGGAAATACTTTTCATAAAGTTTATTCAACTCTTTTTCTGCTGGAATATTTCCAAGAGCCGAAGCTCTATGTCTTAGCCATACAATATTGTCAACAAGTACCTGTAATGGCAAGGCTATCCAATTGTTTCTTCTCTCATAATATTGTTGTACATCCAACCCTAAGACTAAGGCATGTCCTAAGCGATCTTGCTTAGACCATTCACAGAAATTCATAAGTTCATCTACGGCTCTAAGACCGTCAACTACATCCAGAAAATCCTCACCTATATGATAGGTAAACTTAATATCTGGTACATATTGCCGTAAATACCTAAATGCTTGTGAGAACACTTCGGGTCTTGTCTCCAATTCTGCACCCGCAGCATCAAGACCAACTAAGTTCTCTTTGGTATTGGCCACAGAACGTTTGAATTTTCCAATAGCCAAAGCCGTATTCTTTATCGTTTCGCGCAGTTTTTTATGTCGATATTGTTGATTCTTACCATCATCCTTCGATTTCGTAAAATGAATGATAAAATATGGACTGAACTCTGTGATACACTTGGACTTGTATTCAATGGAAGTTCTGAATATATTACAAATGCTGTTTATATCTTTGGCAAAATCGTTGTCTTTAGCTGGTACTATACGTATCTCCAACTTCCTGTTTTTGCGGAAGACAAACTGACTAACTGCAGTAAAAATTGATAACTTATGATAAGAATCACTATTTTTGTATCCCAATTTTTTCGCATTATTGTAGCCTTGAAAGTTCTGCAATCCCAAAACATCATTTGTGTGAACAAACTCTTGCCTTATTTGAGTTTTCAATACCAAATATAAATAAAAGAGCAAAGAATAGGAATCGTCACAATGGTTACTGAATATACGTTTAAACATGGAATACATGATATATCTTTCTCCACTGAGAAAGGACATCATTTGACAAGGATGTTTCGTGGGAATATTCGTTGGATTGTTTTGCTTGGCATAATCAACAGTGTTTACTCCTTCTTTGAACCCTTGGATTGTAGAATCAATACCACTCAATAAATCCACTAACAGTTTATCATCTATGCTTTGGCAAACATTAATCACAGTTTGCTTGAATTGATTTGAGGCTCTCTCGTTCGTAATGTAAAGATATAGTAACATTCTTATTGCTGCAGCTTTTCCCAACAAGGAATACATTGTCATGTCTTCGGTGTCTTTGCATGCCGAAGGACCATGCTTCAAACATGCAAACGGTTGCATTAGCTTGTTCTTTGAACTTGATAAATTATTCATAAGTCCGAGCCAGTTGATTTCAAAAATCAGACTGGAACCAAAAAGATGAAAATGATTATCCGATATTGGTCATTTCATCATTGCGTTCAATCTTCCTTTGTCAGAATCAATGATAGCCTCCCAAAGAAAATTCTCTCTGTCTTGTTGCTTTATAATGTCATTAGAAGCAAAATATGCTGTCGTGAAAAGATCTTCTCCAAGAAAACAGGTAACATCATGCCATCTTAACACTGAATTAAATCGACATACGATTTTGTCATTTTTCCCTAATTTCAATATTTTTGAAGAGAAGTTCAACACGGCATTGAAAACAGAATAGGTTTGACTATAAATTAACCCATCGCCACCATTACGCATCCAATGTTCCTGAAAAGATTTGTAGAAACAAGCAAGTTGGCTTAAACTGTAGTTTTTCAAAGAGTTTGTATAGCTTTCCTCAAACCAATCGTATGAAAAACTAAGATCTGCCCTTTGATCCTTGTTCTTGCTGAGACTATTGATAATCTCCAGCCAACTCCTTCTCAAAAACAGCATTTTAAGCGTCTGTCGAACTACTTCCATTTATTTTAGACTTGGCAATCTCGTTAATTCGTTTGGCGATTTTTTCTATTTCTGTTTTTGAAAGTTTGTCAGAGAACTGCGCAAACACTTCGTCAAGAATTGACACATTCTCCTGTTTTACGAATATAGGGTAATGTTCTTCTATATATTTCCTAACAGTATCTGCTCTATTTCCCTCAACCTGTCGTCCTTTTATCAAAGCCTTAACATCAATGGATGTTGAGCCTTGATAGCCCACATCATAAATCGCTTTGAACCATCTGGCTACATTGTAATCTTTAGCATTGAATATGCCAGATAACACTTTGACAAACGAAAATTCCAATTCATAATAGTCTTCCTTTCCGTTGTCTGTCCTGTCGTATGTCATTCGCTTATATGCAGACAATGCCATGAAATAGCGGGAGAAAATATCAAATTCCGAAGCTTTTGAATAGCTTATTTCTTTTTGGTATTCAATTAAGTCCTCCAAAATTTCAGCATTACGAATGCTTGCCCATGACAACCATTTGTGGTTGATGTCCTTCGCTTTGTAGACTTCCCCATCTCTTTCTCTGGTACGCTTGTCTGTCAAGTCCTTAACTTTTGCATAAAACGACTTCTTTGCATCGTCATTTTTTACTTTTTCCAAGAACGCATCTCCATTCAAAAAACGGTTGTAACATCTTTCAATGTCAACAATATTACACATAAATGAATTCAAATCGAACAAAGCATATTTTCTACTTTTCAAATCATCTGCATATCTCACCGATGCGGTCTTTCGGTAGCCTAATTCTAGAAAGTTTGAGTCTTGATTCTTTCTGTCTTTCGTATCAATGTATCTTGAAATACAAAGCATAAAAAACTCTGCAAGCATAATCACATTATCTGGAATTTCATCAAAATGCCCAATACACTCATTTATCAATAAGTTCAATTGTGTTAGGCTTATCATTCTGACAGAACGCGATCGAGAATCAGAAAAAGACGCTGCTTTTGGAAGGATGTCTGTTATGATGGAATTGACAAACGAGCCACCCACTAGTTTTTCGTAATTTGAAAGTTCAAGATTCTCGAAAGGACTCAATCCTATGACTCTTTCTTGTTTTTTGAAGACATTGGTCGAGTCTTCCGTTCTTTCGTCATAAAACTCATAAAGGCGCATGGAATAGATGGAACGAATCATGAAGAGGAAATGTAACTTTTCCACAGGTTGGTCCTGCTTCTCCAAATATGAGATAATCGCCATGACATCACCTAATGATATATTATAAACCACATTATTTTCATTTAGAATATTGGATATTTCACTGTTATCCAATACCATATCACGTTCCAAAAAAAACTGCTTTTTGATGATTCGCAGAGCTGCGGCATTAAACAAGAAAGCATCTGTCACCTTCAGCAAATCATAAATACAATTAGTCTGTTCTGTATTCAAGTTGTTGAGTACCCAATTCTCAAAGAAGTATTTCTTGAATTGTTCTTTGTTGTTCGCAGTATGACTTTTAGGCATACCGACCAATAGCTTTAACAAAGAGCGTAACTCTCGTAGATTACGAGGAACAATATAACTAGTCTTTAATGCTGTATTGTAGAACAAATATCGTGTCTTTCTGAAAATGAGTTCAGGTATAGCCATCCTGACACTGCTAAACTCTTCCGTTTCTCCTTGAATACTTTTCACCGTTAATCCCCAACTGAGAAATTCTTGTGCAGCTGGCATAAAGATTCTTTGATCAAACGGTATTAGTTTGGTCAGGTATCTTTCTACCATTTCGTCTATCACACCCTCAGAAACCTTTTTCTTGTCCAGCAACTCTTTGTATTCTATGGTATATTGCTGTCGTTTGAGCATTGCCAACTGGTCAAGTTTGATAGCAAGAAGAATAATAACATTAGGTTGTACCAAATACTTTCTTATTTGTTCCACCATGACCGTTGCTTGATTGGTATGAAGGTCTATGTCATCAATCATGATTATTAGTTTCCCGTCAGGATCACCTATATATTTCATGAAGTTTGTAACCAACTCTCCAAAATTAGCTCTTAGATTCACTGCTGCAGACAAACTTACCAATTGTTCTAAATCATCGTATGGTTTTTCTGCATCAGATGCGAGAAGACAATTGAAGTCTTTCTGTAAGTCTGCAAACTTTCCCAAGAGGATAGTTCGGTCTGAGCTGTTCTTGGGCTCTTTAACTTTTTGATATTCATGGTACAATGATGCCAACACCTCTGCTATGATACCATGATTCTCGTCAAAAAAAGAAGGGTCTATCAGTGAGAGTTTATGGAAAGAACAATTATTCACTTCTTGATAGTTGTCCAAGAAACTATTTTCTGATTTGCCAGTCAATTCATTTGCAACAGACAACATACAAGATGTCTTGCCTGCACCTCTTTCTCCAATAAAGGCAAAGATGTTGTTAAATGGTTCATTTTCCTCGTCATCTTTAGTTCTTGAAACTTTCAAATAAGACGAAAGACTGTCAAACGCATTTTTATACTGCCCAGAAAACAGGGACTCATTGACATTCTGTTTGGTGAGTTTCTCTATTACAGGTCTGCTTTCTTGGCCAATGTTGAAATATAGGTGCTGACTCATATGCTTTTTAAAATTTATAATGTGTTACTGCACATAGTTACTTAATTCGGGCTACTAAGCTCCAGCCCCGAAAAATAGTTCAAAAAATGGGGGAGAGGAGCCGTTCTCCGTATATCTACTATTTCTTGTTCTTTATCCGCCAGAAGAAATGCCAAGTTCTGAAGATTGGCTCACTTAGTGCCTCGGCAGGATAAAACCTCACCAAACGTAAATCTCGGCACAATCTCTGCATGTTATGTCCGAAGGAACTGTGTCCGAACCTATATCGTTCATCATATTGTCCGAAGTTGCCGCCACTCAATATTTCCGCCAACAACAACCTTCCCCTCCTCTCGTCCATCGGAGCAATCATCTTCTCCTCCGGCAGTCCCAAAGCCTCATGCAGTACATACATCACAGCTCCAGTAAATTTTCTAAGTCCCAAACGTTTTAATTCACCTTGTAAGACTACTTGATTTTTAGATTTCATCCCATCTGTGTGCCACTGGTTTACCACAAAGTAGTAATCCACAATTTGCCTCAGTCCAATTCCTTCTTGAAACAGATGATTGTAGATATGGACAAGTTGATAGATAATATTAAATCTCGCTGTTGGTATAGCGAATTCCACTTCTTCAATACGTACCTTATGCAAAAATTGTTCTTCGGTAGTCTTCCTAAAGTACTTCTGCAAACGATGATTATGCAGCGGATTCTGCAAGTAACAAGGGCGATAATGCACTTCTACTGGAATTCCATTGATGTCAGGAAAGGATATATGATGATAACTCGCCTTTTCTTTTGGCAAAATGGAATGGACAAACTGAATTACTTCCGATGGCTTTCCCGATACCCAGATGTCAATGTCGCCAGCTGTGCGATGCCCCTGACAAGGATACATCAAGGCATTCCCTTGTCCTTTCAAGATGCAAGAGCGAAAGCCTTTCTTCTCAAACCATGCAGTTACTTTGCCAACAGCCTCGTCTAATTGATGATTGCGTTTTTCTATCTGCCTGCATATCCCCATCCAATTCATCAGTAAGTTAATATCCATCTCCATCGAATCACCTGCTGATTTAGTTGCATCGCTCATTTTCTGGATTCCATCAAAGATTACACCCATCAATGACTGCTTTTGGGCAATCTCATAGACACTCTTCCATTCTTCTTTCTGAATTAGAGGAATATCAGTAGAAGAGCCGATTGTCAAACGCAACAGTTGAAAAAACTTGTCGTATATATCAATCATCAGAATAATAAATATGCTTTACTTTTCGTGTTTTTTGTAGATGTCTGCTACTTCATCAGCAATCTTGTCCCAGTCATACTTACTCATGTCATAGTTGATGTGCTGTAAGGGCTGCTCTATTATTTTTCCGAGCTTCTGCGACAACTCGTCCACGTCGCCGCAATGGAAGTAGTCGTCCTTGGGCAAGCCTACCTCTAAGTTGGCAGGAATATCGCTTACCACAACCTTCACACCATAGCTCATTGCCTCCAACAATGCGATGGGAAGTCCCTCGTGTGATGAGGGCAAGCAGTAGCACTTACAGTTGGTCAGGAGCGAATGGAGCTTCTTGCCTTTGATAAAGCCGGTCAGGACCACACCATTCTTACGAGCCATCTCCTTCAATCCCATTGAATAGCTGTCTTCGAAGTCTGTATCACCAGCCAGCACCAGTTTCATGTCTGTAGCATCAGCATTAGCCTTCTTCCATTTCACGAATGCCTCTACAAGATGGTGCAGATTCTTCTCTGGAACAAAACGGCACATACCCAAGACATATTTACCCTTCTCTATACCAAGTTCATTAAAATATTCTGGATAGTCGCAAATCTCTGGCTTCGACACACCATTATATATAAGATGTACGTTCTTAGTCCTGCCATACTTCTTGGCAATAAGGTTCTTAATGACGTTTGAGATTACAATGACGTCATCCGCAAACATACATCCCATCCTCTCGCCCATCTTCAATATGGTCTTTGCAGCAAAACCCCACTTGTCCCTGTCATAGTCAGGACCATGATGCGTAAACACCACCTTCATGCCCAATAACTTTGCATAGGGAACGAGCAAGGCAGGACCGATAGCATGAATGTGCAGCACGTCAGCCCCAAGCTTCTTTGCCTTGTTTATGGCACGGAAAGTATGGATGATAGCCTCAAACGATTTCTTCTTAGGTGAAGGAATAGTGACAAGCTTCACGCCATTCCATTCCTTCAAATCATCCTGAACATAATTGGAGCGACGTATTATCGTCACATCGAAGCCACGCTTTGCTACACGCGGGAAAAGCTCCTCGCAATGTGTCTCCACGCCACCCATGATGTTAGGAACACCACGAGTACCTGTTACTACTATTTTCATTTGAATTTATTTCTTTAGGAATTGGTTGTAGAATGCTATCAACCTTGGATAATAATTTTCAAGACTTAAGTTCTCATGCGCAAACTTCAAAGCGCCGGCACTTTGCTTAGTGTATTCATCTGCCGTTAGACCGTCTGCAAGAACCACCTTACTTCTCAAGTTATCGGCATTTCCACTCTCAAACTGGAACCCTGTCTCACTTTCAACAACAATCTCTGGAATACCGCCTATTCTGGCACCAATAACAGGAGTACCGACCGAATAAGCCTCAATAATAGTCATAGGATTGTTCTCATACCATTCTGACGGTACAATGACGTAATAAGCATTTGCCACTAAGTCTTGCAGTTCCTTTCCACGTTTGTAGCCTAAGAATTCCACGTTCTTCATACCGTTGCTCTCCACAAACACCCTCAATTCGTCTTCCTTAGGACCAGTGCCGACAATCTTCAGATGACATTCTGGCAAACCATTGAAAGCTTCAAGTAATGTCTTCACGCCCTTCTCATAAGACAAACGTCCGAAGAACAGGAAGTATTTGTCTTTAGGCATCACTTTAGGCTGACCAGCTATAGAAGTAGAAAAATTATAGAGCGTAATGTTAGGCTTATTCTTCACAGCCGGCATATACTTCTCCTGTATATCCCTCGCAAAGTTGCTCACATATAAGAAACCATCAATATACTTGGCAGGATTGAAGAAAGCATTACGGAAATACTGCTCCGCTGCCATCACCGCACTCATCACCTTGCTGCCCTTGCAGCATGTATGCGTAAAGCACTTATAAAAGCTATGTCCCTGACAATCCTCACAAATCCTTCCACTACCATCCCTAAACGTATAGGCAGGACATACAATGCGATAATCATGCACAGTGAACAAAATAGGGATATTATGCCTTCTCAAAACTGGGAAAATGGAGGGCGTAATCTGGCCCCACAAAAGATGTATATGGGCGATGTCAGGATGCTCGTCCTCTATAAACTTCTCCATCTTCTTCGCCGCCTCGAAGTGATAGAAATAGTTCACCATGTTCTTCACCTGCTTCAGCGGTCCCTTGCGCGTTTCCTTCGATTCAGGGAAATACTTGCTATAAGGCGAAGGATTATTCTCCTCCCACTTCAAGGTAAAGTAAACCACTTGGTGACCATGCTCCTCCAACAGTTTGCCAGTATTAAAGCAAACTGTCTCAGCACCACCTTTATTAAAATTATATACGTCGATTAAGAGTATTTTCATCTTCGCTAAAAGTATAAGTTTAGAGGCGTATAATTCATACTCGATAAATATTTCCTCCAGAGTTCATTTTTCTTAGACATTGTACAACTTTCTCCAACTTCTCAAGCAAGTAGAAACAATATTCTATTTCTTTTGTTGAGAAAGTTGGAACTTGAAGTTGGTCATGAGACAATTGATGAAGTGTTAGCTTTTGAAACAACTTCATGTCTTGCAAAACCGGGACAAGAGGCTCGAAAAACGCAGAACTATCGTAATCCAAAAACTGTTTGTTGATTTTTTCACGGATTTGTTCCAATGGTGCGACCTCTGCAATGCCCTTGATTGTGCGAAGCAAGTCGATTTCAGAATAGACACAATCTCCTTTTATCTGCATGAAAATCTTTCCTGCTTCTGTATTTATGATTTTTTCCAAAATGGTACTAATCTCCATATAATCACCCATTTGCATCAAACGAGCGTATTCATGGAGCAAATACTCAAATAGCTTACGAATTCTATTTCCTATTGGTTCATAATTATCATTTTCAGGCTTAAAGTCCGCTTTAATAGAAGCTACAGTTTCTGGACTTTCATCCTTTATCAAGACACGAGTTTCACCAATCTCATACAGCATTTGCTTTTGCCATGTATCAACCCTATTATTGTAGTTAGAAATAGCATAGCTAAACAAGTTGTAAAAACTAACATTATGTGTAAACAACAAAATTTGGCAATCTTGAAAATGGGTCATTATAAATTTGGCTACTAACCCCCTATTTGCCATATCTAGGCTATTGATTACATCGTCCATAACCAAAAGTTTGTGGTGTTCAGCTGGAATTTGAGAAAAAATAATTATTTGAAAAAATATTGATAGTAATATAATGTCAAGCTTTGCCTCATTATAACTTTCGCCTAAGTTATCGAATTCATCGATACCATTTGACTCGTCAATAACCTTAAAGCAATACCCATCCCCCTGCTGAATCACCAAATGCACCTGTTCAAAGAAGTCATCATGCAAACTATCATTTACATATTGCAAGAACTCGTCAGACCAAAACTCATTTTTGCGTGCAATAACCTCAGATGGGAAATACAAGGTCGAGAAAATTTCATCTAGAGATATTTTATCATGTTTCTTCAAATCTTCACAGGATATAAAGAAAGCATCAGTTTCTGCAACATTATAATTTTCATAATCTTCACTATCAACTTGGATTTCAAATGGAGTTTGTGGATTTCTCCTATTGAAATATTTACGTTTCTGTGCTTGCTGACCTCCATTTGGAGCAGCTGGTCCTGCTATTCCAAGCACATTTGGAAGCATTTTATCCCGATAGAAAACGAACTTAATCGCCTCAAACAAGGAACTTTTACCAGCACCATTCTCACCACACAGCAAAAGGTTGCTATTATCTGGCAAATTAAGTTCCACTTGAGAATCAAAGCATTTAAAATGACTAACTTTCAAGTTGTTCATATACAATTATTGTTTATCTGCCAAGAAATCATACAAGATGAGTAACAATTTTTGTGTTCGTTCCTTCACCATGGACAACAAATCATCACCACACTTTATATTTTTATTCTTAAAATCAAAAAATAGGCGATTGTAATCATTTTCTACAGTGTCACTAACCTTATCGATAATGAAGAAATTACCCAATTGAAATATCAAATTTCTGATAGTATCATCTACATTTGTTGTCTTACTTGGTCGTAAAATTCTTTCAACGCTTGGTGTGCCTATCACAGGCTGTTTTACTACTATATAATAAGTAAGCAAAAAAAGTCCATTTTTTAAATGATACCTTGTATTCAAACTTTCAAAGTTTGGCATAAAGTAATCAACACTTTTCTTTTTCTTGACAGCTTCAGAAAATATATCCGCAATAATATTATAGATTGTAAACTTTACAGTGGTACTTGGACCGTAAGAATAGCATACTTTTGTAAGCAACTTCAAGAAACCAACATATCCTTCATCTTTTCCATATTTATACAAATACGATACAATTGCAAACATCGGGAACTTATTGGAATACATTTTTAATATTTTAAGCCACATTCCTAAATCAGAGATTTCTTCGGTATCCTCATCAATGATTTGCAAAACGTCCAACACATGTGCCAGTTCATCCGTAACTAGTTCATAGTCAGAAACGATGATTGGAGCATTAGGCCCTTTTGTGAAAAAATCTCTCAGACTCGCCTCGAACGTAGTTATTCCTTTCTTACCCCTAAGTATATGAGAATAGTATTTGAATAAGTCCTCTATGGTTATATCCAAACTCTCGCATTCGTCTTTTATACGAATCCATCTATTCAAGAAATCTGTCTTTTTTCCAACACTAACAGCTTTATTATACAATTTTGCCTTGAAAATATCAGCATCTTCCAAGTTTTGACCTCGATTATTAATCGTTTCAAAAATCATTAAAGCTCGTTCATTAGCTTCATCCTCTGTTTTTCCCCTTAATTCAATAGGCAACAGATACACTTTGTAGATAAAGAATTTTATAAACTTACGTTTTTCTTCTTCCGCAACATTGGTAAAAGAGTCTTTCAACCAAGAGTAAATATCCAAAAAATTACGCAACACTTGCGATTCTATCTTCTTCTGATTCTGCGACAAGAGTTCCTCCACCTGTACTGCATCCATTTTCCAAATACTTTCCATTTGTTCTGGATCCGAAGAATCGATAACATTAGATTTCACCTTAGATACATCATGTTCGTCTTCATCCCAAGTTTGTAAACTAACCCCTTCTTTCAGTTTTCCCATAGCAGGAACTAATAACGTTAGAGACTTCATCCAAAGCCAAAGGGTTATCATACGTTGTTGACCGTCAACAATTTGTGGTTTATTTTGATGGTCATCACTTCTTGCCATAACAATATTGCCCACAAAGAAATCTTCTTGAGCATAATAATAGGTCATAATATCGGTATATAATTGATAAGAAGTATCATACGTCCAACAATATGGACGCTGAAACTCAGGAATTATATACTGATCCTCGTTATAGAACAAAGAACTGATATTCTTTTGTTCTGCTGTTAATGATAAAGCCATGAGCAACTATTTACATTAACTATTATTATTCAAAAACTTGATTTAGTTTACCATCCATCATCATTCCATAGAATGTAGGCTTGCCGTCTATCTCCTTTGCAAAGCTCTGCTTCCATGTAAGCTTATAAAGCACGGTGTCCTTGCAAATATGTTTCCAAAGATTTTCATCATATGGCTGTCCCAGAACCTTATACAACTCATCACAATACTTATTATTAGGAAGAATTTCAGAAAAAGCATTAGCTATTTTCACATTATGCTTCTGCGCCAAAACGACAGCATAATCCACCAACAGGTAATCGATGAGTTTATCACACTCCTTCCAATAATTAAAGAGGAAATCACGGATAACCTTAAACATCCATCGATTTTCATAACCACAGCCCAAAGAATAACCCGCGAAATAGCCACTAGCAATAGAACAATGCAGATAATCAGGACGTTTGATAGACCACAAAGGCATCTTCATATAATCCTCGAAACTTCTTCCTGTACAGAAGAATGTTGAGTCAATCCAAATACCACCATATTTTGCAAGAATACTCATTCTTAGCAAATCTGAATAATGAGTTCTTGAAAACACACCCTTCTTACGCTTTTCCTCCAACCAATCAGGGAACTGCACGTAGTCCTTACAATTGTCATCAGTAATAACGATCACCTCATACTCTCCAGCATTTCGCTTGATAGTATTCACGCAAGCCTTAACTATTTCCGGAGCATTATCAATACCTTGCCACCAACAAATCCAAATTTTGTTTCGCAGCTTCTCATCGCAATCAGGCATTGACTCCTGCACCTTATAATTCTTCCAATAATCCTTGAACTTATCCTCAAGGAAATCAATCATGATTTGATGTTTCTTCATCAATCTATTCCTCACACTCTCAGGCTCCTTAAAGCCATTGCGATTCATGATTTGTATATCAATCTTCGCCCAAAACGTAACAACTGCCGCCTTGACGGAAATCACCTTTGCCACATCACAAGATGCCTTGACCTCCTCAAGGCATCTGTGAAAAATTCGCTTAAAATTATTATGTTTCATCTTATTTAATTTCTAATTGTTTGATAATTTTTGCAGGAACTCCAGCAACAACCACATTATCTGGTACATCCTTAACTACAACGGCATTTGCTCCAATTACAACATTATTACCAATATTTACACCCCCAATAACTTTTGCCCCACAACAGATTCGTACATTATTTCCGATTACTGGTTGTTCCGTTCCGTTGAAACCAATTGTAACTTGCTGGTATATATGGCAATTTTCACCTATCTTTTTAGCATTAATAATTGTAGAGAAACCATGTTGAATGATGAGTCCCCCCCCAATGTCTGTTGTACAAATATAAAGATTTGTCATTCCACGAATAAAACCATTGGTAAGGAAACGACATTTTCCAAGCCTTCTATAAACAACACTACGAAACTCTCTGTACTCAGCAAGACATAAGAAAAAATAGCTAAGATTATAAGGATAAGATTTCCATACTGCAAAATGTCGAAAGTCTTCTTTTATAAGACTTATCTTGTGTTTATTTAAAAAAGGTATATAAACAATTGAAATCAAAGATAACAAAAAAGCTTGAATGCTCCTAATTAGTATCATAATCGATTACAACAAAATAAGTTTCATATAGAATACAAGTCTTACTATCAAAGAAGCAAGAAAGAATTTTCCATCAGCTACAAGTTTTCTGACTTTTTCCAAATGCCACTTGCAAGGACGAGCATTTATAATAATCTCTCTTATTGTGCAATCCTCCATCATAGTTTTAAAACTTTTGTTATTCATGACATTTGATTCAAGCAAAGGATACACCATTCCAAACATAGTAGTACATGCTAGCTGAGTATCAAAGGGAGAATTCCATTTCTTATGCAATAACTTCAAATCATTATATATTAAACTTATAGTCTTATAATAATCCCCCTTTACTCTTTTTGCCCTTTCCTTACTCAACACCCTGTACATATATCCAGAATAGTTGCTCACAAGTACACTTTTACAAAAATTATAATATCGATAATTGAAAACCATATCTTGTGAACGACGTAAATCTGGGAAAACAACTTTGTTAGAATATATAATTGAAGCTTTGTACACTCTACAATGAGGAGCTTGAATAGCCCCTTCTTGAAATAATTTCAAATAATTATCATGTACTTGTTGTTCACCCATAAACTCCATCTCGTGAAAATGTGGGGGCCATATTTTCTTCACCTTATCTTGTTTATTGTAAAACATAGTGGTTTCACTCACTGTCACCAAGTCATAATCTTTCTCTTGCTGCAAGCTAACCATCTTTTCCACGTATTCTGGCTTACACCAGTCATCGGGATCTACAAACATAATCAGTTCGCCAGTAGCCTTCTCCAAACCATGATTTCGTGCAGGACCACTTCCTGCATTCTCTTGCCAATACGCATGGAAGCGACTATCTTGGCTACAAAATTGCTTGGCTATCTCATACGAATGATCAGTAGCACCATCAATGATGATGATAACCTCAATATTCTTGTACGTCTGCTTTCCAATCGAATCCAGACATTGATGCAAATATTTCTCTACATTATATGTAGGAAGTATAATAGAAACTTTCGGATTGCCCATACCTTCTATTTTGATTTTTTGTTCTTGCCAAGTGTTGACTTCAACTCATAAAGTCTGTCACTCAACAAATTATTTATATGTAGGGATATAAAAATACAGATTGCTTTTATCAAGCCAAAATGCTTTCGAGTATATTTGAAGTTGATAATCGGATTATCACCCAATGGGGAATATAAGATTTTGAAACGTTGATGCAATGTCTTGCCGCTCTTTCGTCCTCTGCTCAAAGCCATAGGATTGGACACACATTCACCCACATACTTTCGAGATGTATAGACACCAATACCAGCTTCAATAGCTCGCAACCCATAATCAAAATCGCCCATGTGATGCTGAAACATTCCATCTAAAAGTCCATTTTTCTCAACAACAGCATTAGGTACCAATACACAGTTACCATTCAGCCAATATACGGGTTGTAATTTTCCATTTGGAATGAGAGCAGTATTATCCTTTGATTTTCCACCATAACTGAACGTACCATCTTCAGTACAAAAAGCCCCACAAATGATACTTTTGTCTTCACATAACGAAGAACATTCCATCATCTCCTCTATAGCGCCATCATATAGAACCACATCATCGTTCAGCCAGATGTATGCATCATATTTTTTAGTTGCACATGCTTCTTTCCAAGCTGTCAACATTCCTCTATTCCAAAACAAGTTTCCATTTCCTATAACAACATGCACTTGAGGAAACTCTTTTCGTATAGCTTCACTTGTACCATCTGTAGAGGCATCATCGCATAAAAACACATCCATGCGAGATGACTTCTTTTGTTGATACAACTGCCTAAGACACCTCAATGTAGTATCCTTGCGGTTGAAGCAAGTCAAGATTACAGCATAATTATTTATCATATTATCAATGTTTATAAAAGTCTTGGCGCACTATATTCTCCTTCAACACAACATTAGGAGAGCCACCATATATAACACATGGCTGCTTACAAGATTTTGTTATTATAGATCCGTATGGTATTGTCGTATTGTCAGCCAACTGAACTCCTTTCATGATGGTAACATGGGCAGCTATCCAACAACCATTTCCAATTACCACAGGTTTAGAATTATTAATCACTCTATCGGGATTATCCTTATTGCAAAGAGGATGTCCGTCGCCATCAATGATAGTTACATTCCAGCCGATGTTGCAATTATCACCAAAAGTAATTCTCTCACCACAAGATATGAGCAAGCAAGAATTTGGCATGAACCCTTTTCCTATCTCAACACATCCGTTTACATTCAAAACAGAACCACATGGAATGTCCAATATATCCTTTATCTTCAACATAGATTTGCTCCCCCAGATTGCAATATAAGTACGCTGATTACGTCCAGCTCTAAAAGAACCTTCCGTACGCCCCAAAGAAATCATATTAAAATGGACACCTACATCACACCATATTTTTCCTCGTTCTATTCTGCCAAAGAATACATTAGAACCGCAAATGGCTGGAATCTTAATAGCCTCTTTCAGTGGGAACGCCTTGAAGTTGAACAACAAGGTGTTATAAATGGACTTTATTATTTTTATGAGCATAAAATCTTACGTCAGATTAAAATTTATTTTCCAATTAATATTATCATGTACTTTTCGAGCTGGATTTCCCACATAAATACTATTGTTATCCATGTCACTTGTTACGACAGAAGACATACCAACAACAGAGTCTGAACCAATTGTAACACCTTTTAATATAGAAGCTTTTTTCCCAATCCAAACATGATTTCCTATTTTTACATTATTGTTTAAGTTTATAATAGAACCTTGCATATCGGTAATTTGATGGGAATCTGTATTCCAAATATCAATATTTTCAGATAACATACAATCTTGCCCTATCTCTATTGTTTTATTGTTCCCCATACATACAATCATACAATTTATATTTTCGGAGAAATTACTACCAATATTTACATGGCAATTTTTGCCTCTTATAACAATTCTAAGACCACAAATAGTAGCACCTTTCTCAATAACTAATCTATTACCTTCACCAAATATTTTTACAGATAAGCCTGATATTAAATTTGGGGACTTATCTATCGAAAAAGAATTGCCTGAACCCACTATTGAAAATTCTGAATCAAAAACAGAAACGTTATCATATACTGCAATATTTTGAGCATCAGCGATATGAATTTTTACTCTCCTTAAAATTGCATTATGAAGTTTAAGTTTATTACCAAACCTTATTGCGTAATAATATTTACACAACGAACTGATTATCTTTTGCATACACTTTCATTTTTAAAGATGTTTTTCGCCCACATTTTAAATTCTGCATCATTCTTTTTCAAAAATTTCTCAGAATAACACATAAATATAGGTATCCATATATATAGATTGATTAAATCAAATCTATCAAAATCTTCAATCCAACCATACAACCAGCGGAATGCCACATAAAGCCCTATCATTTGCATAGCAAAGCTTTTGCTTTTAAAAACCGCCTTCCAAGCACCTATTATATAGAGCAAAGCAACTATTGCAACTCCTATTAAACCCATATAGTTGAAAACATTAAGAAACCTCACCTCACTACTCCATCGTTCATTTCTACCATGCTTCCAATCTACATCATCTATTACTATAGAATCATATCCACGACTTAAAGATCTTCCATAGACAACATAATCATTTTTAATGGCACTTTGTATTTCTTCCACAAAAAGAAAAGTTCTTGTATCTCCAGTCAAATCTTCCGTATCACCATTATCAAAAGAACTATTTACCTCAACTTCTTCCAACCCAAATTCTTCTTGAAATTTGAAGACATTAAATTGATCAGTAATACCCAAATACAACAAGACAACTGGTAAGGAAACAAATAATATAAATAATATTTTCGTCAGTACTTTCGGATATACTCTTTGGAAGCTTATAGCTATAGCCAATAAAATTCCAACACCAAATCGAATAATAGAAGAACGCGCTCCCAATGCTCCCATAAGCAATACAATAGCCACCACAACCGCTATTCTTAACTTCCACTTTTTGTCTAAATACGGAAAGAATATTACGACAAAAGCACATGGAGCAAAAAAGCGTCCCACAGCCTCACCCTGCATAAAAACCACAAGAATAAAGAACAATAGAATTGCATACTTAAACCATTCTCTTGTTACTTTTGCTACATTATCTGGTTCTTGAAAGTAAAACCATCCTGTACATAATGTCCAACTAATCAATTTTGCAAACATAGTTTGTGTATCTTGATACCCCTCAGACATGAATAAGCCATAAACCATATTACAAAATAGAAGGAAGAAAAATGTTTTAAATATAAATGGTGTTTTCTGAAGGTTTGTAGAATTGTAATTATAATATATCACAAAAGACACTGGTAACATGAAGCATAGTAAATGCTCTATCCACCATCCTCCAAGAAACAATTCAAAGTTCATCCATTGTGCAACAGATTCCCATGTCATCACCAAGATCCAAAACGGTATGAATTTATCTATCTTTTCCATTTTACCAATAACAAGCTCCTTCAACTTTTTCTGCATTTTTCGGACGGCCATGTTCTCCAGGACGAACCCAATATTCATTTATCAAATTTGAATATGACCCCACAGGGATTCCCCATTCTTTTACTCCATAATTAGGGTCTGCCCATCTATTACCGATAATGCCAAACAACAATTGTAATGCACCTGCTAAATGAACGGCTTTCTTACCCATTCGTTTTACATGTGCCGCCAAACTCATTCCATACGCCCCACAACCGATAAGACAAATATCGTAATCATGCTTATCTATTTCTTCCTTCATATATTGAAGAGCTTCAAACCAATTATTAAATCCATGATTCTCCCCACCAAGACTTTGCACTGCAGGAATCGTCTCCAATTCAAAATCAGGCAATATCATTGGATTTTTAAATAATTGAGACCTATGATTTTTATATTGTTCAAAAATCTGATTAGCAAAAGGATGCACAACAAGCACCTTTTTCCCCTTTAATGCCACGGTCCAAGGCTTTTTCGTCCAAAAAGGTTCTAGATCCTTAAGAAAAACTTTTGTGCTATGACTTAGTTCTCTTTCCAAAAATTTCTCCGCTTGCACCCAAGATCCTAAAACGTCAATTTGTTTAATATCTTCCAACACCAGATCTACAAAATCTTCAACTGATTTAGGCTCAGCAGGAAAGAATCCTGAAAAATCACGTATTTGATTACACAAAAACGTTTTATTCCACCAGGCTGGAGATTTGCCAATGATGTAATTTAATGGTGAATGAGACTTCTTCCTCATCTCCAATATTCCTACTATAGTTGATAGTTCCGTACTGCCAAAACGACAAATCATGCATGGTTGAGAAGATGACAGCAAGTCATAAATGTTCTCTGAAGCTTGCTCACTATTCACAGGAATATCATCTGGGCGAATATGAAAATCATCAATGTCTCTTAGTCGAGCATACTGATTATGCAGTTTCTCTAAAATTTTATAATATAAATTCATTTTGTTTTCTTTTTTAAGATTATATATTTATTACTTAACACACTTAAAACTATTGAAATAAACAATGAGATAAAAAACAATAAAGGTTTATGAACATATCCCTCTATATGCCTTAGGTTATAATTTACTGCCCCATGAATCAAAAAGAAACATGCACTTAAATTTCCGAACCATACAATAGGTCTTAATGACAAGACTTTTGCTAAAAATGAAGAGTCTGACATCATGTTTAGCATCAAAAGACCTACCAATATTTCTACAAGAATAGATTTATTATATTCGTTATACCATTCTTTGTAAAAAAATAAGAACATTACCACAAGAACTATCACGGAAACCACACTTTGCGTTGTGCTTGAAGTTTTTTGTATCTTGGCTAATCGTCCCACAAATCCACCTAAAAAGAAAAATCCGAGGTTCCAAAATGGACTAAAATAACCAATCCATGTCATATACAGATCTGGATGGTTAATTGGTATTAGACCAACAGGGAAATTTGCTTCTATGCCTTTATACAAGCATTGTAAAACGATTATAATAATTGCAAATAGAATACATTGCTTTATATTCTTATATTGGATAGAATTAGTTAAAGCTGGTATTGTGTAAACAATAAGCCATATTACAAACATAGCAGAAATATACCAAGCAGGCCCATTCAAGCTATTATTTATTGCTGTATGAGGAACCAAATCTTGAATATAAAAAAAATTCAAAGGAATACTTACAACTGTATATACCCAATCCGCAAACTTTTGAGGAAATCTACCTATAAATGCCACTACCATAGTTACAACATATAGTACTCGAAGCTTGTAGAACTTTCCCTCACATTCAGTCCATCTATCTTTAAGACATAAGTGGGGAATTTGCTTTTCTTTATAAACAAGCAAAAAGCCGCTAAGCATAAAAAACACGATTACACCTATTGTTCCTAACTGATTTACAAAAGTCATAATCCTTGCCCCCCCAGAATCCGTATAAAACACAAAGGTGTGCATAATAAATATGCCTAACATCGCAACACCACGAAGTCCTTGTAACTGGCTTATCTTTTCATTTGTTTCCATCGCATCTTTATTTTTTATGTCCGACAAATTTAGCAGCCTTATCTAAAACCATTTTTCGTATTTGAGTAGGTAGTCCCCAAAAGAACAAAATTGTAACAACAGAAAGCCCTGACAGAATACAACTAGAAAGACAACCTATAATTGAACTTGGCATTACCATAAATAGCAATATTGGTATTATGAAACATACACATGTAAATTTAATTACAGGAAATACACTTTTATTCAAAAACATCATTATATCAATATTAATTTCTTTTTTAAGCAAAAACAGGTACAACCCCATATTTATCAAACATGATATAACTAACGGGATATAACTAGCTATAGGGGATGCACCAAGATAGTACGATATATAAGAAGATATAAAAACTAAGCTATTGATAATCGCCGTAATTATATTCACCTTTTTTACTCTTCCAACAGCATGTATTCCCATCAGCAATGGCTCAATCATTGCATTAATAAATGATACAGCAAAAATGAAACGCACAAAACCCACTGTATATTCAGGCACCTCAACTAACCAAATACCAAGCAAACCTTTTATATTTACAGACAAAGGAATTATTACACATAACAACAAGAAAGAGCAATATTTAGAATTATTACACATCAACCCTTGCATTTCCTTTATTTCTCCAGCTGCATAATATTTCATTATTTGAGGGCGACAAGGAGTTTGAAAACTACTATATAATTGCCTCACAATATTATTCACCTGCTCTGCTACACCTCGTGCAGCATTTACGATTGTTCCAAAGAATATGTTCATAACCATGTTAAGTCCTTGGTCTATAAGAAATACAGAAAACACACCAATCATATTCCAACTGGAATAAGAAAACATGCTCTTAAAAAGTTGAACATCAAAGCTAAAGTGCATTGTGCATTCTTTAAACTTCCTTATACAATATGTTCTATAAATCAAAATATTCAAGAAGTTTACTCCTAACATTAACAAAGCATATAGTTTTAATTTATCAAAATCAAACATCACAAGAGCATACACAATCAAAAGTTTCATCGTAACATCAAAAATACTCATATAAGCATAAACATCCATACGCTCATGTGATATGATTGATGCTGAAAATGGAGATTGGGTTATTGTCAAGGCTGCAGAAAGCAACGCACATTGATATACCCAATTTGCCGCTTCCATTCGCATCGGGTCTATATTCAATTGTGTATTAACAAACCATAGTCCAAACGTTTCTCCTAACAACAACACCAATAATGCAGAAGCCATTGCCAAAGTAATTGTTGTAGAAAAAGTTTTTTTCAATTCTCTTGGATTATTTTTACCTAATGCTATAGTCAAAAAACGAGAAGTTCCCCCAGCCAAGATGGTATTGACATAAGTCAACATGGTGATCAAACCACCTGTTACATTATAGACACCATAATCGGAGACTCCTAAAGTTTTAAGAACGACTCTTGATGTATATAGACCAATAGCCATTGTCAATATCATTCTCAAATACAGATAGACTGTATTTTTGGCTAATCGTTTATTGTTATTAGAATAATTACTCATATAGTTTCGTTTCTATTTTTCGTATAACCTTGCATGGAATACCAACAGCAATACTATTTGCAGGAATATCATGCGTTACCACGCTATTCATGCCAATAATAGAATTAGCTCCTATCGTTACACCTTTCTTTACAGTTACATTTGCACCTAAAAAAACATTATCTTCTATAACAATTGATAGTGGTGGGGTAGTCCTGCAATCCTCATAATGTGCATCGCCATCCATGATGAGAGTATTTGCGCCACACCGAACATTTTTGCCAATCTTTATGGACTTAAAACACCAAATAGAAGTGCCTGAAAATCCACAATTTTCCCCAATTTCTATTTTACAAGTCAAATTCGGCAAAGGCGTTGCAGAAATAATGCATCTATGATTAAGCCCGATACGATTATTCGTCTGCCTAGAACGAAATATACAATTGTCACCTATAATGATACTACCTCCATTACCGATTTCAAAATGCGGTATTCCATAAAACTTACATTTTTTTCCAATAGCTACTCCTTGAATATAACCTAACGTTTTTGATATTAAGAAATCGACCTTTTGTGTAGTTTCTATAAAATACCAATGGATTCGATTAAAGATTCTATTAGTGAACTTCATTTTTTTTAATCATTATATTCGTAAAATTACCTACATTTTACAAGAGAATAACATTTTTCCTAAAAGTTTCTTGACCTATACCGTCTACTGTCAATTGAATGAGGGAACGGCCGACACCCATCACATCAATGAACTGCTTTGGGTAATCAGGGGTTGACATAGACCAGAAGCGGCTACCTACGCCGCCGGTCATGATTATGATTATGATTGTGTATCCATCATAAATCTCTTTCTTTAATATTAAAGATTTTCTAAAATCATCCCATCCTTCTTTAACATTAAAGAAGGCTCCACCTCTCTCACCAAGCCTCCCTTTTCTCAGGAACGAGAGGATGTAACCGCCCTCCAGTGCTCAGAACCGCTACGCTCTAATGTTGGCGGACCATCAAAGGACTTCGCCATATTGTGCGGGCTGGGACCGCCGGGAACATAAGCACTGACGGAAAAGCGATATTCAAATTACAATAATACGATATCTTATCACTGGAGTATTATTTTCGTTCTTCCCTATCATAATTGATCTAAAAATTTATCATAATCCAAGTGCTGTTCTAAAACTTTACTCAAACGAATCAACCCTAGATAAAAACCTTGAGCCGTAGGTAAGAAACATGCCATATCATTATTACGAATAGAATCAAACACATTAGACCATAATGGATCAACTTCTTTAATAATTGCAAGAATGCTATTCCATGATTTATCCTCTAAAAGATAATCATATCGCTCTAGAATATCTTTCTCAATAAAATCTGCATTAGGAATGAAAGAAATTCTATGAACAAAATCCGTATGTTGCAAATACAAATAGTCAAGAGAAGACATTTTTAATATACCGTTTCTAAGGGCATCTATACCTTTAAAGCATTCTTTTAAATCTTCAGTATCTTTACATTCTGCTTTCAATCCTCTAAAAGCCAAAAATGCCAACATATCAACCTGAGATAGAGTCAAATTGGAAATTCCTTTACGAATCTTATCTAACAATATAGCTTTAGTTGAGATATCGTCTACACGTAAGCGTTCCAACAAAGAGTCTATCAATAAGGTTTTATGATCATCTGAATATCGCTTAGAATATCCCATTAAAGATTCTTCTAATGCAAACTGTATAGCAGGATTGGCAAACTTTTCCAAAGTTTCAACTTTGCCTTCCATTTTGACTATTCGTTGAAATAACTCATTGGAAAAAGATGTAACTTGTGCTTTTAATACTTCATGAGCATCTTCTCTCAACTGCCGAAGTTTATCATTAACTAATTTCAGACACAAATCAGTCATTTTTCCTTCATCCATAGTAACGTAATCCCCATTAATCTGGTTTATTGTAGAATTACAAATACCAACGGCTTTCTGATTATTTGGAGTCTTTTCCATTGTCTGTATAATTACCATTAACTTGCGTTATGTGGCTACCTATATTAAAAAAACTTGACTGATGGTTTTCAGTGCTATTATTTCTCTTTTTGAACAAACAGAACACAAAGGATAATAAAGTCACACCAATTCCACTAAACACCCATTCTTTATTAATACATAACCACTCTAATATTTTATTAAGCAGCCCAGAATTCATAAACAACAAACTAATCTCTTCTAAAGATATCTCTAGTATATACCTTGTCCTTCACATCATCCAGACATGCATCATAGCGATTGGCAATGATGGCATGACTTTGTGCTTTGAAGGCTTCCATGTTGTTAACCACCTTGCTACCGAAGAAAGTTGTTCCGTCCTCAAGTGTTGGCTCATAGATGATAACCTCAGCACCTTTTGCCTTGATGCGCTTCATAATACCCTGGATGGCACTCTGGCGGAAGTTGTCGCTGTTTGACTTCATGGTCAGGCGATAAACACCAATCACACAGTTGTGCTCCTTGGTTGCATCGAAGCTGTTATCGTCAGCATAGTTATAATAGCCAGCCTTTTTTAAGACAGCATCAGCGATATAGTCCTTGCGAGTACGATTGCTCTCTACGATTGCCTCAATAAGGTTCTCAGGAACATCGGCATAGTTTGCCAGGAGTTGCTTGGTATCCTTTGGTAAGCAATAACCGCCATAGCCGAAGCTTGGGTTGTTGTAATGAGTGCCGATTCGTGGGTCAAGACCTACGCCATCGATGATAGCCTTGGTATCGAGTCCTTTTACCTCTGCGTACGTATCCAACTCATTGAAGTAGCTTACACGCAAAGCAAGGTAAGTGTTGGCGAAGAGCTTAACAGCCTCTGCTTCCTTCATACCCATAAACAAAGTGTCGATGTTCTCCTTGATAGCACCTTCCTGCAATAGTGCAGCAAATGTCTTGGCAGCTTCCTTCAACATCTCCACATCAGTTACAGACTTGATAGCCTCGTTCTCTTCAGCAAACTCAGGACGGTCGATAAGCTTAGGATAGCCTACGATGATTCGACTTGGATAGAGGTTATCGTAGAGTGCCTTGCTCTCACGAAGGAACTCAGGAGAGAAGAGAAGGTTGAACTTCTTTACGCCCTTCTTGGCATACTTTAAGTAGAGGCTACGAGTATAACCTACCGGGATGGTGCTCTTGATAATCATCACGGCATCAGGATTCACCTCCAACACCAAGTCAATAACTTCTTCCACGTGTGTTGTGTCGAAATAGTTCTTGACGGGATCATAGTTGGTAGGAGCTGCAATCACAACGAAGTCGGCATCCTTGTATGCAGCCTTGCCATCAAGAGTAGCCACAAGATTCAGCGGCTTCTCCGCCAAGTACTTCTCAATATAATCGTCCTGAATAGGAGAAATGCGCTTGTTAAGCTTCTCCACCTTCTCAGGAATAACGTCTACTGCTGTTACATGATGGTGCTGAGACAACAGGGTTGCAATACTCAGACCGACGTAGCCTGTACCGGCTACTGCTACTTTAATATCACTGAAATTATTCATAGTTATTAATAATGTTTTCTTGTTTTAATATTTCGAACACGGATAGCACCAATACCACGGATGCTACTTGTGTATATATTGATTACGGATTTATCTGATCTGCCTGAAGCAGGGTGCGTTATGGTCTCCCACAGATGGCACGGATTTACACAGATGCTACTTTATCCTCCACTCCCAACGCATTCAATATGACACGGCTCGTATACATCGACACCACCATCATAAAGAGCATACGAAAGTTAAGAATCAAAGTATTCTTAGCTATTCGCTTGTTGTTATCTGATGTTTGATTTGACATTATCATTCGTTTAATTTTGCCACTATGTCTTCTTTTGTCACACCTGAAAATTTAGGCCGTAGCTCTATTTTGTTATAGGCAAGTACTAAATTCTTAATTTCAAGACTATAAACCTTTCTGCAAAATAAAAAATATATGGAATCTATAATTTTTCTATGATTCCACATTGGTCTAACAAATGGAGCCATTGCCATAAATAATGTGGCAAAAAAAGCAAACACTCCATGAAGTTTACAGACAGAAATGACACACGCTAAAGAAACAATTATTAAATATCCAACTGCCCAATATATAGCTACTCTCATTTTTTTTGAAAATTGTTTATTTATCCAAACTTCTCTACGTTTCTTATAAGCAATTATTTGCTTCTCATGCTCTTCCTGTAATTTTTTATTTTCTTTCTCCAATAAAGCCTCCAAAGCTTTATTAGCTAAGGCATCTTTTTCTGCAGCACTAGTTTGTAGTTTCGTTATTTCATCCTTTGCCTGTTGGCGTTCAAGTTCATTTTCGGCAATATATTTGTTAATATCTTCTGTTTTTAAAAAATTCAAATATGTCTCTTGATTTGTAGAATTCAAATCCTCTGGATTTATAGAATGCTTATGTAATCCTGCTAAAGCCGCTTTTTGCTTATCCAGATTAAAAACTCCATTCTTTTCTTCCTCCATAAGTTTTTTGTATTTAGTGGAAATGGAGTCATTGACACTAGTAGACATCACTATCTGCGCTTTAGTCAAGATGTTCAAAGATGTCAATTGTAATTTTGTGGAAAATCCTTTGTTGGCAATAAGCCAAAATCTATTTGTTAAAAAATCAAGTCCAGTAGCCAAAGGAACATCTCCACTATGTCTTATGTTTTCGTTAAATGCTATTTTAAATGTCAAACTATTACCAGTCAGCAGAATATGCCCGATATTACGAAAAACATTTTGAACTTTTCCTCCTCTCTTAATGTTTACATAATTCAAAAGTTTTAATTTGTTATAGATGTCTTCATTGGTAAAGGATTCTGGAGTTATAAAATTCTCTTGTTCTATATTCAGTTCGTAATTCTGCTTGTCATAATAATTTTCCTGTCTATCCATAGCTATCCCTGCAGACTGCAAGTCTTGAAAGAAGAGACTTTCCATAGTTTTAACATCACTTGGATATTGGCAATGAGTAACTATATACTTCATTGCCGTTTTTGATGGATCAAGTTGCTTTTTTCCCCTAACTATATCTTCCGCTATAGCAAAATAATCTCGAATATCTTTATCTGTTTCTGCAAAATAGTATAAAGATATCAAAGGTTTATGTGACTTCTTGTTTATATCCTGAACGAGATTTTCAAATTCTTCATAGAGTGTCTTAAACAACTCCCCATTGTATCCAGCCCGATGGAAAAGAATTTCTGTTTCCAAATATATGTTCAGTTTAGAATCTATCCCATCTATTTTGTCGTAATTTGTATTATAGCATAATCCAATAAAAATAACAAGTCCTAATCTAATATCATTCAATTGTTTAATGAAATCTGCATCTGTTGATTTTAACAGGACAAAACTACTAATATCATTTTTATATTCTACATCAGTAGTTTCATCTATTACAAATGAGCAAAACGAATTATACAACAGTTGCTTTTGTTCATCGTTTAGGTTTGTATTTTCTTCTTTTTCTACATACCCGACAAGTGCATTTAATATGTATTGATTCCGTTGATTGCTTTCTTCTTCAAGTTTTGCAACATTATCTGCATTTAATTTGTCAAGGCTTTCATTCAGAGTGTAATTTGTTTGTTCTATTTTGAGGAATTTCAAGCGTTTCAGAGATGTCTTTATGACAGCTGTCGGCAAATCAAACCCATATTCATCTTTGAACTTTGAACAGAATTCTTGTAATTCAAATCCATTTAATCTATAGTCAATTATCAATTGTTTTGAAAAACTTGCTATAACAGAATACAAATCCTTATCTTTATCATAGAGGCTTCTAAATACAGCTAAAGAAGCCATACATTTTTTGTTGTCTGAAATCCTATCCATAAATGTGAACAGTTACTTAAAATTTCTTAGGTTAAACTTAGGAATGATTGGTTTTAATTAACCCTTATATTTTCCCTAATGTTTATAGGGGTATAGCTCAAAAAATTGCGAACCAATCCTATCAGAAAAAAGGAAGCCTGCAAAAATCCCAAAGTTTTTCTGCGTAGCACACTTTTCAATAAAATTCTTTATAATTGTACAATTTTCCATCCTATTTTCTTCATTTTCTCTATTCTATTGTCATTCCAATTATGTTTATACGAAGCATAACAAAGGAGATGGGTTGGGCGTGAAAACCCAACATACATCATGCGCATAACAGCCTGACAAGTCACTTGTTTATACTGCGCTTCCTCTTGAAATAAAGGATTCGGATAAAAAATAGCTGAAGCGTTTTTTGTCGCTTTCTTCTTTTGTTTAAAAAGATGTGATGATTCATAGTCCTTAAAGGATGTTTCAACGTACATTGTGGCACAATGAGTTTGTCCTTTTGTAGAATGCACTGACTCTATTTTAATATCTGGGAATGAAGTCGGAACTTCTACATTCAATAATTCTGTATCAAATTCTTTTTCACAGAAATCTGTCAAGACCTTGTTATTGTTGCTAATTTTAAATATCTGAGAAAAACTGCCCGTCAAATAATCAGCTACCAAGGTGTAACATTCGGAGTATTCCTGTTGAAACATCAATACCGAAGCCCGATAAAGTAATAGCCTATATTCGTTGAAAACGTCTTCACCCAATAGCCCCATCTGATTTTCTAAAGAATTTTTAGAATAGAATCTTCCTTCACTGTCAAGAATGTCCAAATTACGTAATACACAAACCATCGTCTTTTGTATAACAGATTTACATTCATGCATACTAAGTTCTCTACACCCGAAAACGAGGAATTTGCTCAATGTCGTATATGAACTTAATCCCTTGTCTGATGATTTTTCACAATTGGGGAATATGTCTTCCAAACGTAACTTGTCTTTCACCTCTCCTGCATTTCTTTTAAGATTCCAACCAACAACATGAAAACCATATTTATTACTTTCTCTTGCCGTTCGTAAATGATACCTTTCTATCAAATCATTAAATGTAGGCAAGAGTTCATTTTTGGTGTATTCGTCAAACAGAATGAGATACGGAGGAATGTCACCATGTTCAAGTTGTCTCTTGCCGACAACAGTGAATCTCGGCTTACCAGTATCATCAACAGCTTTATCAACCGCAAAAGGATTGACAACTTTTGCGACACTATCGGTCAACCGCAAGGAATTTTGTAAGCATTCCATTTTGTGGACAATCCATTGCTCGGGAACGATTCTGTCAGGGCGATTGTATATGGTTTGGTTCTTGTCTCCGACCCTTTGAAGACAGCACTCGTCACAATCAAATATATAGTCTATTAAATCCAACTGGTACTTTTTTAAATCCTGTGTTTCATCAATGAATACATATTTAAATCGTTTGCGAAGTGCTTGTACCACAAAAGGATATTTATGAATATACGTGTCTGCCAAGAAATAACAGTCGTCATAATGAAGAATTCCTTTCCTTAATATGGCTTCCTTCATTTTAAGTAGATCTGATTTTATTCCATCATGCATTTTTTGTTCAGTGCCTTCATCTATCCATTTCTTCACTGTTTTAAACGAAAGTTTCTCGTCAAGACCTTTGGTAAATTCTAATACAACACCATTAATATGACGAACACGGATACTTGCAAACTCAAACTTCTTATAGCGCAAATACTTTGTGCCTCTTGTTAACCTGTAAAAAGAAGCGTTCAAATACCGCTCCACCTCTTGCTCATAAGCCATGCCGTCAATCACATGCACTTTCTGGTTAAAGCATTGTTCATAGTATGGTATTGCCAAGAACTTATCTACAAAGTCTTGAACCGTGCCAATAAAATGAGGGGCATCAAGAAGTTGATAGCATTCTGAGCGAAGTTTCTTCTTCACCTCATTGACTGCACTGTTGGTATGTGAAAGCACAAGTATGCCTTTATCTTCTTCTAAAGGTAGATGTCTTGCCATACAAATCAATTTAGCTTGCAATGCGGTGGTTTTGCCACTTCCTGGTACTGCCAAGAGATCGCAACTCTCCAAGTCTTTGATAAAAAGTCTTCGCTCACCATCAAAGTGCATGCCATCAGGAAGCAAAACCTGCTCTGCCTTTTCGATGTCAACATCAGTGATAACCATAAGACTATGAAACGACGAACCTTATAGCGTCCAACAAATATTTGATATATTCATCCTGCTGATTAAAATCCAAGGTGGATTTTTCTATTTTTTCCGACAAAGCTAAAGCTATAGCTGTCTTATCCAAACTTCGATTCTTCAGTTTCTCAGACAACTTCGTGTCAAAGGATTCCTTATAACGATATGTTGCTGCATCTTTCTTAAATTCTGTTGTTTTGCTATGAACCTCAGCTACCGAATCCTTAAACAATTCTGACAGAACAGGCGATTTAAACAAGCACCATTCCAAAGTCCATTCCTTTGCAAGGCAAAGTGTAATATTGGTAGGCAAAGGCTTTCCTATTTTTCCGTCAATAGAATCTCGTTTATATTTTTCCACTTGTGCCTTATTTGCAGTATCTTGCCTTACATCTAAATCAGTAACTATCGCACACTTCACTTCCATTTCTGGCGTTGCTTGTCTCATAAAGATACGAGCAAAGTGTAAATATGCAGTAGAACCCACATTGACAACGGAAATTTCATGTTGAGTTAAGTCTATCCCCATTTTCTCTGCAATGACTGGAATAAGGATTTCTTCAGCCCATCCTTCCACCAAGATAACACCTTTTGCAAAAAACAGATTAGACTTTGTTACATCCAAAAAAGTGTCAAGATATTTATAATCCTTTTTCTCCAACTTGGTATAACCTGGTCCCATAGAAAAAACATTGTTACTGTTGCACATCAGAATACTATTGACATCGTTATCCTTGCCAAGTTTTACTTTAGACGTAATGTTAGGACTATGCGTCGTCAATATAAACTGTACTCTATCTTCTTGCTGCAAAGCTGAGATTACCTTCATTTGGGCTTGTGGATGAATATGAGCTTCTAACTCTTCAATCAAGCATACCTTTAGGTTGTCACCTTTCTTTTTGAGGTGCAAAAGCTCGGTTGCCATAAATAGGCGATTGAGTGTACCCAACCCCAAATTCTTGCTGTCAACCACACTGATAGCCAAACGCTCTAAGATACTTTTCATCGTAGGGTCAGCCAACAAGAATTGTGATTCCGAATCGTCAGAAATGAACATTTTCAAGAACTTGTCTATTACACCCTTTATCAATTTCTTATGAGACGCATCACCACCAGTATCATCCTCAAACCAAGCCTCAACCTCGGCATTTGCGTCTTCTATAATCTTTATCAGATCATGCTTTTCACCGTTGGAATTTTGCTTCAACAATTCATGAGACTGAAGGATTTGCGACAATCTGGAGTTTTTCTTAGCAGTAAGCTCGTTCTCTGCATCTCGGAGAGGTTTGAGGTAAGTGATACGTAAGTTGTCCTTCATCAATGGAGTCAAGCTATGCCCATCAGCATCATTGCCGCCTTTTACTTCGTAAGCTTGTATATGTCCATCTTTGCGGACTACATCAAGCACAAGTTTCAAGCTCGCCAATGCTACACCTACTCGGGGAGAGATGATCTCTGTAAAATGACTAGCTTCACTATCCGTAACATCATCTATCAATAGCTCTATGCGTAAATGTTCCTTATCATTATAGAAATCATCCTGCTGGATACGTATGGTTTCGTAGGCGTTGGTCTTCAACACATACTTAATGGCATCAATGATAGCGGTCTTGCCACAATCGTTCTCACCAATCAGAACGTTCATACCTTTCTTGAAAGGCACGATAAGATGTGGCTTTGTTAGGTCAAAGTCATCACCTCCATACTTACGAAAATTCCAAAGTTTTAATTCCGAGATGTACATAAACTAAAAATTATCTTTTTTATACTCTAATTTGTTGTTAGTACTCAATTTAGGGCATAGCCCCTTGGCAAGTGCCTATACATTGAGATGTTAAAAAACACTTGTTTATTAACTATTGGCATATTGCCAATCCGATATTGCCTGGTCTCATACTGAAAAAAAACCTGCAACCGTTAAATACATTGGATAAAGTCTTCACGCATCACACATCGAAGGTATATTCAGAATCAGATATATTCCGTTCGTGATGAATGTAGAAGATTTTTTGTAAGTCATTGTTCGAAGTCCTTTCGATAAAATGCTTATGTTCAAGCTCCAATATTAGGTATTCTACAAGACTCCGGCGAATAGTGTTGTATGCTCCCCAAAACAAAATAGGCAGATAACCTTTTTGCAATTGCTTATCGACAAGAGATACGACATCTGGTTCTGTAAAATAATAATACGGATAGCTTCCCCTTGTTTTTATTATATGTAACTTAACCTTTAGGTCAGGATCCATCAACGTCTTGTCTATTATAGAGTTGGCGAAACTCTTCACGATAATATTTCGTCCCAAACGCATAAGCCATACTACAGTAATGATTATCAGGATTAGATTTCCTATTTTCCCTGTGACACCCAGACTTGCTATCAAGCTCTGACACTTATCATTAAAAGTAGATATTGTTAACAATGTAGCGGAGAGACCTATAAAATTCCCAAACTTTTTGGGATATCCTCAATAAGATTGTTATTCCACTACTTCGAAGTCTTCCTTATGCACGCCTCGGATGGCCACGGCGTAGCCTCCAAAGTTGAATACGAGCTGACGGTCACGGTCTATGCGGATGATGTAGCCTTCGCAGCCGGCGAAGATGCCGGTGAGGACTCGTAGCTTTACGTGGTCTTTGGCGAATTTCTCGAATGGGTCTCTCAAGAACGTCACTCTTTCTGGATTGTCCTTCAGAACTGTCATGAAAGGTTGCATGACCTTGTCTTTGATGGATGCTGGCTTGCCATTGCATCGGTCGTTCACCAAATGGTATTGCGGATAACGATTCTTCAGAAATTCCTGAAGGACTTTTGTTTCGCCCTGCAAGAATACGAGTCCACTGATGGTTGGCTTTAATTCTTTCTTTACTCCACCCTTCTCGTTCTTTTGGCTATACCTAAAAGAACGGTGAATGAAACAAGGGACGGGAGGATTGGGATTTTTTTCGTTATAGTCTTTCATCTCCTTCTCAAAAGTCCGGGCTGTCCTGTTGTGGATAAACAAGTAACCCCAAGGCACACCTTCTATACCTGGATCAGATTTGTCATCTGTCCCAGTAACGTTGATGCCCTTTGGTAAGCGGTTGCTTACGTCGGCTGTAGAAGGCGAATCCAAGCAATCCTGCGTCATTTTCCCCTTTTACTTTATGTCTTTAGCTGCTACCACACATGATAGTTGCGGAAGCCTCGCTAATACAATTATCTTGTGCATAATCTTAATCGTATTGTATATGAATATTAGATATTATTGCCTCTGCACATGTATCTTTATTGTAGATTCGTCATACTTTCTTTTTAGGAAAGGACGAACACTTTGCAAAAGTACGAAAATTAGTTGGATTATGTGTCAGATTTTATCTTTTTCAGTATGTCATTCTAAGTATTTCACACAATTGTTTGGCAAATCTGCCTTGGATGCTTCCAGAAAATGGCTGGTTTCAACTTTCTACCTATGACAATATTTGCATTTCTAATCGTCAGGATAGCGAGCTCGGCGCACAACAAAATCTTTGGTGCGAAATTCTTGAGTTTTGAGCACTTGGAGACAACCTATTTATACTCAGTGTGTTATGCGATTTTTCAAGGAAATGTTATGAAATCAGACTCGCAAACGAGCCGTTTTTTGCTGCTATAGAGCCACTTTTA
>OLGM01000171.1_pt1 | contig 47632 bp, 51 predicted proteins | sample 1606001 | NCBI WGS metagenome assembly OLGM01 (sample SAMN03283294) | human gut metagenome | biome: human-associated habitat; material: feces | host: Homo sapiens | place: Peru | collected 2012
GAATAGTAACTTAATTTTCTTTTTTATTAAACATATGGCGTACTTTATCTATTCGATTATTTGGTCTACGTGATTGAATAACTGGTTCACAAGTAGCAATTTGATAATCTTTTAATTCTGTCAAAAAAACTGCTTGCCCATTTGTATATAGAGTTAAAGTATTACGATATTCATTAATACAACGTACAGGAATATGTCCTGTAAAAATAACTTCATCATTTTTTGATTGACTTGTTTCAATTATTGCACAATGTTTTTGTGCATCTTTATATGCACGAGAAAAGTATCCCTCTGGTGTAAAAAGTATAAACGAAAGATATGGCTCTAATAATTGCGTTCCCGCTTTTTTCAATGTTTGTTCAAGTACAATTGGGGCAAGAAAGCGAAAATCCGAGGGAGTACTAACAGGGCTATAATAAACACCATATTCAAAACATATTTTACAATCTGTTACTTCCCAGCCATACAAACCTTGCTCCAGTCCATAATCAATACCTTCTCTTACTGCATTTTGAAAACTTTGATTTAAATAACCGAGTGAAACTTTGCTTTCGTACTGTATTCCACTGCCAATTGGAAGTGGAGTTATTGATAATCCAATTGATGCCCAAAATGGATTTGGTGGTACTTCAATATGAATAGTATAATCTGCCTTTTGTAATGGCTTTTCCAAATAAATTACAGTTGGATCTTCGATTCTTATGTTTATGTGATATTTTTCAGTCAACAGAGAACAGATAACTTCTAACTGCACTGTTCCTAAAAAAGAAATGATGATTTCATGTGTTATCGTATCAACATAATAACGTAAAAGAGGATCAGTATCTGCAATTTCTGTAAGAGCATCCAATAATTTTTCTCTCTCTTCTATTTTTATCGGTTCAATTCTTGTTCGTAGTATTGGTACAGTCTTGTCATCCCATACATTGCATGGCAAAATCTTTTCATTTCCTATAATATCGTTCAATCTTAATGTATTGTTAGGTATAATAAAAATATCTCCAGAACAAACTATTTCTGTCTGTATCATTTCTCCATTTGAAGGAATATATATTTCTGTAAGTTTCACTTTCTTTTTTTCTGGCAATATAATTGTATCTCGTAAGTGTAATGTTCCACTATAAAGACGCAAATAAACTAATCTTTGCTTATGGTCTGTATATTCAATTTTAAAAACTCTTCCACATAGTTCTGAATCATTCGCATTCATTTCAGGACAAAAAAGATTTGAAATAGCTTCGATGAGTTGTTGAGTCCCTATATTATTTCTAGCACTTCCATGGTATATAGGAAACAACGAACCTTTTTTAACACACCTATATTCTTCATACGTTAATTCCTGTATAGTCAATTTTTCTCCTGCAATATATTTTTCTAAAAGTTTATCATTTTTGGAAATTACAGGATCCCAATCATCTAAATCAATGATATTTTTAATTGATATTTCTGGAGTTAATGTTACATTTTGCATAACAATAATATCATTTGAAAGTTTTTCTTTGATATTTTGATAAATATTATTTAAGTTAATTCCATACTGATCTATTTTATTTATAAAAATAATTGTTGGTATATTCATTTTTTGAAGTGCATGGAATAGTATTCTTGTTTGTGCTTGTACACCATCTTTAGCAGAAATTACTAAAATAGCTCCATCAAGAACAGATAAGGAACGATACACTTCTGTTATAAAATCTGTATGTCCAGGAGTATCTACAATATTGATTTTGTAGTCATTCCAATTAAAAGAAGTAACTGCTGCCTGAATTGTGATTCCACGCTGACGTTCTAAAAACATAGTATCTGTCCTTGTTGTTCCCTTATCTACACTGCCTAATTCTAAAATCGCTCCACTTGTATAAAGCAGACTTTCCGTTAAAGTCGTCTTTCCTGCATCTACATGAGCAAGAATACCAATGTTGATTATTTTCATTGAATTTCCCTCCCTACAAATTTATCTTTTAACTTAAAATCAATATTTGCTAATTTTGTTCTTTTAAACTATTCTCAAAATCAATTATCCACTTTTCTAATGTTTCTACTAATGCTAATTGTTGTTTGAACATTTGTTTTCCAACATTAGGAATATGTTGTCTATGAGAACGTCTTTCATTTAGTAATTCTTTTAATTCTAATATCTTTGATTTTATATTAGAAACAAGAATCTTTTTTTGTTCTTCATCTACTAAATCTAAATTCGTGATAATAACATTAAAATCCAAATATAGACTAACATCAGAATTTGAAATATCATTCATAAGTTTATTAAAATAATCATTACCTTTGTTAGTAATAGTATATATTGCTTTATCTGGCATATTTCCCTCTTTCTCTTTATGGCTAACAATATATTCTTTTGATTCTAATTGTAATACTTTCTTATAAATAGACTGTTCACTAATTTTTACCCATCTTGGTATATTACGATATTCTATATTTTTTTTAATATCATAAGCACTTTGTGATTTTTGTTTAATAAGTCCTAATAATATTAAATCTATATTTGACATAATCTCTACTCCTTACTTAATATAATCTGTAACGCCAAGTCTATTTCCAAATGGATCTTCAAACTCGACTGCATTACCAGTTCCAATTTTAAAAGGCTCACTCAAAAATTTTATACCATTATTCAACATTTCTTTATAGAAGATTGCAACATCTTCTACTTCAAACCATATTGTAGGCTTTAAATTCTCAAATTTATTTTTGTCTTTTAAAATTATTGCAGGTTCTTCATTTCCAATATTATAAGCAACCATTCCCTTATCAGAGAAATCAAATTTCTTTCTTAACCTCAATATTTCCTCATAATATCTTTTTGCTTCTTCCATATTATCTACAGGAAGAAAATAGTTGTCATAATTTTTCATATATTTAACAATTTCCTTTTTACTACAAACTATACTACTATATTTTATAGTAGTTATTGTTAAAAGTCAATATATAATAAAAAAATAATTGCATTTAATTCGTTTATGTTTCTTGCAAAAAAATAGATTAGTTGCACTGAACTAATCTATTTGTATAACTGCTTGTCGTACAAAAAAGACTGTCATTACTGACAATCTTTTCGGTAAATTACTATAAATCAATAACTATAAAATTGTAATTTCTTATTCTAATTCTTTTTTATGATTTAAGTGTATTCCTATATGTCCTATTCCTAATACTATTGTTGATATAATAAGAAATATATTTCTACCATATATACCTAGTAACAGAAATGCAACTACTGGCAAAGTAGCTCCTGCAACTGGTATTCCTAACAAGCTACTATACATATCTTTCATTGTTTTATTACTTTTAAAATATCTTATCCAATATATTTCGTATAAAATCATTATAATAAAGGCAATTAACAATATACTAGACCAGTTTGATATTTTATTTATATTAAAATCACTAAATATCAATGACAGACAGGTTACTAGCATTTCTCCAAGCCACTCCAATAGTAGTAATACTTTATTTTCATTTTTTACATATTTATCATAGCCTTTAGGCTTATTTTTACTCCATATAATATTTGGTAACATCAACATTAGTAAAAATATTAAACCTATATATGAAAATCCAAAGTGAATATTCATTAACTCATCTCACTTCCATATTGTAATTTGTTATTTAATCGGAATATAGATCTCAATAACAGAATCTTCTCTATTCCAATGAAATTTATAATCATATTTTTCAAAATAAACAAATTGCCTATTTTCTACTAAAATATTATTTTTAGGTATTATTTCTTTATAAACATAATTGATAGTATCTTTTAGTTTATTCATATTACCAATATGTTCTACCCTTAAATATTTACTTTTCAAAATTATCTTTTCTGTAAAATCATTTGGTACAAAATCTTTTTTAGGAATAGATATATAATAAAATATCTTATTTTCTATTTTTTCAATAAAAGCATATTTACACCAATTACTTCCTAAATATAACTTATTATTTCTTAATTTACTATTAAATATTTTCCAATGGTTTTGTGCTAATTTTACATTATTACTTAATGATTTTGATAATTCATACCTTATTCCTATTACATTAAATTCTTCTAATTCTATTATTTGATAATCCATCTATTTTACCTCTTTAATTTGTGTGCTGTTATAATTGTATAACTATATGAATTGATTGTTATTTTTATATTATCAATTTCACAATACCAATTTTTACCCTGTTTATAGATGTTACAATTTTTATCTAAAACTTTATTCTTACAATACTCAACAACATCATCAGTATCTAATTTAAGATTTTTCTTAATTCTATCAATACCCATTTCGGTAGTGTGAACTTTATCTATATTATTAAATAATACTTGTTTATCTTCCATAAATATCTCCTCTACAAATTACTATTTATCTAACAAATCAATAAATTGTAATTTGTGTAACTATCTTTTTTTAGTTTTATTTTTAATTAAATGAAAATCACATTTATCCATACCTTGTCCAAGAGTTCCATTTCTTTCAAAACGGATTTTAGGCATTAGTCCTTTAAATGCTATATCATCATTTTCACAAAAAACAGTACAAAGTTCTGGACAACCATATTCTTTAGTTAAATCATTATAAATACATCTATGCAAATCAAAATGAATTTCCTTTTTATCACAACAAATCCATTTTGTTTCAAATCCTTCATCAGGAAAATTCTTTTTCATAACACTTTTTACTGCTAAACGATACATTAAATATGTAAAAGGCATTTTTGACATCTTTTGATTTTCTATTTTTTTTATTTCTGCCGCCTTTTTAGTTTCTTTTCTAACATAAGAAAGTGCTGTATTAATATCATAACCACTATCTAGTAATGCCTTATAATATGCCATTGTTGGAAACAAGTTTGTAGTTAAATGATATTTGATTGCTTCGCTTTTACGGCAATCAGCAGATAAAATAAATTTATTATATTGATTTTCTGTATTTTCATATATTTGTTTTCCTTTTTCTTTCCCAAACTCTTTAAATATATCTTCTTTTAAAAAAAATAATTTTGTATTAGTAAACATTTTATTTCCTCCATCATCTCGACAAATTACTATTTGTTGTTTTATTCACATTATAACATAAATCATAATTTTATCAATACTACATCTCATGATACCAGTCAAATCCTGCATCCTTATTTTTACGCATTATTTCCTTTATTTCTCTTTTAGATAAATCCCCAAATGTTTTGGTTATTCTTTTCAAAGTCTGATTTTTAGATATATTTTCTTCTGCTAATATCCTATACACATCTTTTGCTAAATTTCTAATATTAATTTCCTGTAATTGTTTTTCATATAATTCCTGTCTAGCTTCATATTTTCCTTGATTTTCTTCGTATTCTTGTTCCTTTTTCAACCAATATTCCCTTTGTTCTTTCCATTCTTGACTTTTCTTTATATAGTTTTCCTTTTTACTTTCTTTTATAGTTTTCAATAATTGATTTCCTACTTTTCTAATCATTTCTGTTTTTGCTTTATTCTTTATATTTTCATAGTCTTTATATGTATTTACTTTTTGTAATATCTTATCTATTCTTATACAAGTATTTACATAGTTATTAAACTTTTCCTTGCATTCTTTGTTTGAATTGATTAATAATGTCGAAATTTCATTAATTATCCTTTTACATTCTGGTTCCTGATATTTATATATATATCCCTTTTTAAATGAATCAGAAACTTTTTCTAATTTTGCAATTTTATTCACTATCTGCTCTAAATTTTCATTTTTTATTTCACTTGTCAGTATTGGAATATTAAAACTACTTGGCATAATCTCTTTTAGCTCATCATCTATACTTTTTTCTTCATTTTTAACATCTCTTATAAATTTTTCTAAACTTTTCTTATCTTCTATTACTATTAATTTATTAAACTTACTTAAAAATGAAACAGCCTCTAAATATGTATTATCTTTATACAATATTGCTTTATCTCCAATATTTTTAAATTCATAATTTGTTTCATTTTTCTTTAATATTTCTGTATAATTATCTGGATCTGTTTTATTAGCTATATATAATTTCTGCCCAATCTTCATATTATCTAATGTTTCATTGATAATATTTTCTGCTTTTTCAGTTTCAATTGCTCTTATAACTAATTCTTTGTTATTATAGAGTTCTTTCATATTTTCTTTTAATTTTTCAAATTCTTTTTGTGATAGTTTTCCCAATTCTTTTTTAGAAATATCTTTAACATTATACTCTGCCTCTAATTCTTCCTTATATACACCTTTAGCAATTACTTTTCTCATATCATTATAAAAAATATATGGTTTCCTCTTAACTGACAAATCTTGATTTTTATTCCATACTACTAAATGACAATGTGGTTGTCCTTTTTTAGCATGAAATGCAGCAACCCATTCCATATCATTAATAGGAATTTTAAAAGCTCTTGCAATTTCAAAAGTTCTCTCTTGTAGTAAATTTTTCCAAGCTTTTTGATTTAAAAAGCCATATTGCATAGCATCTTCTTCTCTTAAAGATATTACTGTTTTAAATATATCTATATTTTCATTTGATTTTCCTTGAATGTATTTTTTTATGTCCTCTAACTCTAATATTTCCACATTATCCGTACCTAATATATTACCAAATAATCCATGTGTATTAATACTTTTATCTACACCTTTTCTAGTTGCAATATAGTCTACGTGCAATTTATCTATATATGATTGAATATTTTGCTTTTTTCCAAATCCATTATATTTATTATATATTTCATTTTTGTTCATCCAATTAAATATTATTCCACCTTTAAACCTATCAATATCCATTGTTACTGCTCCATATTATCAAAATCTAAATCATCTGGTATCATTTGTCTAATGTCTTCGTCTAAAAATTTATTTTTTATAACTCCATAAGCTAATTTATTTGCTAATTCTATTTTTTCTTTTAAAAATTCTTTACTTTCTTCTGTTTCACACACTTTAGATAAAAAATACGCTTGTAAAAACAATGATGCATAAGATGATTTACCAGCTTTTGCAATTAGCATTATCATTCTTTCAAACTTTTTGCCCAACTTACTATCTATTGCTTTTCCCATTAATTCGGCAATATCGTCCATATCATCTTTTAATATTTTTACTTTAAAAAATTCATTTAACGCAACATTTACAATTTCACTTTCACTCATATTGGTTTTTGCTTTATATCTAATTACTCTTTCTTTTAAATCCTTTGGAATAACTGCAAATATTTTTTCACTTTTTGTTTTTCTGTTAATTTTTTGTTTTTCTTCCATTTGCTTTCCTTTCATAAAATTTACTCATATTCTTCTTCATCTAAACTACTTTGATCAGTAATTTCTACATATTCTCCAATAATGCTTAGTGCCTCATCATAACTATTACTTGATGTTATTCTATCTCTCATTTCTTTGGCTTTTTCTTTCATATTGCTTTTTTCTAATGTTCTTGATGCAATCCCCATCAAGTTAAATATATTTCCATTTTCGCCTATTAAAGCACATTTGGGTTTTATTCCCTCTCTACCCTCTCTATATACATCATTATCTACAACATCATTAAACCATCTTCCATTAATTGCAAAACGTGGCATTATTATTTTATGTACCTGTTTTATATCTTCCAAATCTACACAAACTATTCTAAGCTCATCTTGATATTTATTTTTTCCACTTAATCCATATTGTTCATTCATTTGCTTTCCTTTTATGATATACATACTTAAAGGATTAGATACTTCTGATAAATTTTTTATCCATTTTGCAAAACTATACAAATTTTTTTCTGTATCATCTAATCCTAATAATGTCAAAGCATTAGAATTATATAATTTTTCAAATTGTTCTTTTGAATTGACATATATTTTTTTAATTTCTATTTCTTTATTACTCATACTATCTAATTCTCCTTATAAAATTTATTCTATATATAAAAACTTTAAAGGCAGGATAGCAATACAGAGAGTATTGCTTATATACATAGAAAAACAAGTTTTCTAGTTCTCTGTAATTTGCAAAAATATACAGAGAAAATACAGAAATCCCACCTAAGTATTTTCTAATTTTTCAACTATATATGCCTTAATTTCATTTTCATCTTTATAAGTTTTAAAGTATCTCATAACTTCTTCTTTGCTAAATGTAATAGTAATATTTTCAATAATATCTAGTTTTATTTTTGATTTATCTTCTATTACATCTCTTATTTCTTCTTCTGATAAATGTTGACCTGGTTTATCCAATTTTTTTATAGCCAATGTATTTCGTATTTTCCTTATTAGCTTTTCATTTAATCTTATTTCCTTATTTAAAATCATTCCATTTAATATCTTCTGTTCTTCGTTTGGAATAAAACTAATTTTTTCTCCTAAATTAATGCTTAATTTTCCTCGTTCTATTAATTCTTGGAGCTCTGGTATTAAATATGTTAATCTTAAATATCTTTGAATTGTGCCATTACTTGTTTTTTCTTCTCTGGCTAATTCTGCTCTTAATCCATTATTATCTCTCTTTATTTCTTCTATTACAGATGTCTGTATTTTTCTTTTCTTATACGTATCATACTTGATTCTATATGCTTTAGCTTTTTCAATTGGAGATATATTATCTCTTGTGCATAAATTTGTATCTATTAAATAAATTTTAGCTTCATCTTCACTTAAGTTATTTTTTATTATACAAGGCAATTCATTTATTCCAATTTCCTTAGCACACATTCTACGATTATGACCTGCTAATATTTGATACTTTCCATTGCTTAATGGTCTTACTATTAGTGGTTGCATAATTCCATTTAACTTTATACTTTCAATCATCTCTTTTTTCTTATCACCTTCATACAAACTAAATGGCTGATTAGGATAATTTTCTAGATTTTTTTCATTAATCATAACTATTTTATTATTTTCTATTTCTTCGTCTTCAATAATAAAATCACTTTCATCATTTATATTTTTTTCCTCATTTTCTATTCCCAACAACTGTTTTATTTCTTCTTCAGTTATATAAGTTTTATTTGCTAAATTTATTATTTCATTATTTGACAATCCTTCCATTTGTCTTTGCTTTGCTTTTTTAATTTCTTCTTTTTTATAATAGTTTATTAGTAATTGATTAGTTTCCATTTGTATCTTCCTCCAATTTATTACAGTTCCTGCTTATGTTTGCATCTTTTATGATTACATTTTTTCTCTGCAATATCTTTTGGCTCTAAATAACATTTATGTAATTTACAATATGCTACTGAATTATTTTTTCTTGCCAGTCGGCCATAAATGCACAAATATTTCGTTATATTAGGTTTCTTCCTTTTATTTTTTCTTCCCATATTTTCTTTCCTCCATTGGATTTAACTTATCTTCTGAATAAATGCCTTCTGTACTTTCTCTGTATCTTTTTACAAATTACAGAGAACTAGAAAACTTGTTTTTCTATGTATATAAGCGATACCTTCTGTATCGCTATCCTGCCTTTGAACTTTATTGTTCAGAGCTTTATATATTGATTCCTTTTATTCCAAAAAAATAAGGAGCAAGGTCTTTTATCAACTTGTCCTTATCTGTATAAAAAGTTCTATCAACTTCATAAAATTCATATATAAATTCTGACTGTTTTCTCCCTTTCATATATAATTCTTTTAATATAATTTTCTTTCTTTTTTCAATTTTGTCATCACTTTTGTTTTTTAAATAAGCTTGTAATATTCCATCTATAAAATCTAAAAACATCTTTGTTTTGCAACGATTCTTTAACAAACTTTCTAGGTATAATTCATTTTCTGAAAACAAACCAGTCATTATACTTTCTATTTGCTTGTCATGATATTCTTGTGTTTCTCCTAACAGCTCCTTTTTTTCTTCATCAGTCATAGTTATATGATCCTTTAACTTTTTGTAATTTTTTAATATTTCTTCTGTATTCTCTAAAGCAAGTTTATAATTAATATCTTTAAGTTCCCTTCTTGCTTCTTCCATCTTTTGATTAAAAATATTCCCAATCTCTTGTGTTACTGTTCTTACTAAATAATCTTTATAACTTTCTTTTTCTTGACTACTCATACACAATTCTCCTTAAAATTTAATCTTTTCTTTGCTATTTCAAACGCATTTTTATTTATTTCAATTCCTATAAAGCTTCTATTTGTATTTTTACAAGCAACTCCTGTAGTTCCACTTCCCATACAATTATCTAAAACTACTTCTCCTTCATCTGTATATGTCTTAATTAAATATTCAAGTAGTTCTATTGGCTTTTCTGTTGGATATAACATTTTACTTGAATTTAGTCTTGGAACTTTCAATATGCTTGTCGGATATTTTTCAGTCGTTCCTTTTCTGTCATCTGATAAGTTATTATATTTTCCATACACATTACTCTTTTTTATTTTTGTTAATACTTTTCCTTTTCCATGTAAAGGTTGTCCTTCCCCCATTTGCGGATTATATTTAGGTTGTTTTTTATAAAATACTGCAATTTGTTCATGTCTTCTTAACGGTTGTCTATTAGCATTTAAAAATCCACTTACTAAAACTTTATCCCATATAAGATCATATCTAAATAACTTAGGATTGCTATCCACTAACTCATAATAAAATTTGGTTTGAGCAAATAAACATATTACTCCATTATCTTTTATAACTCGCTCATAATTATTCCACAACTTTTTTAAATCTATTTTCTTATCCCATTCACATTTTGTAACCCCATAAGGTAAATCACATAAAATCATATCAATACTTTTATCTGAAATCTCTTTCATTTTTTCAAAACAATCTGCATTATATAAATTTATCATTTTTTATTCTCCTCTTTATCTTTCGTTATTTCTTTTATACTAATTTTCTTTTATACTTCATTTCCCCAGCAGTCCCAACCATCAACAGTTTGCCTTGCAAATAGTTCTATTCGTGGTAAATCTCCAACAAGTTCAACTATTCTTTCTCTTACAATAGCTGGTTTTTTACTATGTTCTTCCCTATGTGTATCAACTACTTGCTGTACTTTTTTTGATTTTCGATGAATTGTCCCTTTAGTTCCAATCAAACACAATTCCGCATTAGACCTAGTCCAATGTCCTAACCCTAACACCCATTTATCACATTTTGGATATCTCTTTATCCAAGTAAATCCACAAGTTTTATACTTAAATCCCCATTCTTTCATTGTTTTTAGTCCATCTAATAAACAGGGAAAAGTAACCCATAAAAAAAGGACACAATCTTTTTCAGATATTTTCTGAATAGTGTCTTTCATTGCCAATATTTCCTCAATTTTCATTGTTGGATAATGTTTTTCCGCTGTTCCCATTCCATTTCTCCAAGTATTATAGTGCCATGGGGGATCTGCATAAATAACATTATACTTTTTATCTGTATTATATATATCAACTTTCATCTTCTGTACTTCCTTTATTATTTTTCATTTGTAAATCTTCTATCCAAATCATATATCGTTGTTTCCATCCTAAAAGGAAAAGGAGAATCTTTTTGCCATTGCAAAAGTTTCTCCCATAATTTTGGATATTCATTTTTTAAAATTTTTAATGTTTCTATTCTTTGTTTAGGACAAAACCAACACCCTAATCTTTTATGATTTTCATAAAGTGGATTTTCTAAATTTCTTCTTTTCAGAAATTCAAGGCAATCCTGCTCTGTCATATTCCATTTTTCAAGCATAGAACACTCATTTTCTTTCAATCTTTTCAGTCTTTTAGGTTCATCTGCTGCAATTCCAATATAACTAATATATTTTCCTTTTTTCTTTAAATATTCATTTATTACATTTACTTTTAATCTAGTATTACACCATGAATGCAGTACAGATGGAAATCCATAAACTTCGCCTATTCTTTTTCCTCTTACCTTCTTGGTATAAAAATAATCTTCAAATGTTTTATCTTGTTCTAATATAGTTATTTCTTTATTATATTTTAGTTTAATATATTTTCTAATTTTCTCAATATATTCATACATTTCTGGCAATTCTGCTCCAATTTCTTTTGTTGCCATTACTTTACAAAATATTATCTCATCAACTCTCATATTTTCTTCTAGCATTCTTATTAACATAGCAGTGCTATCTTTACCACCACTAAAATTAACTATATGACTAGCCTCTTGCATTTTCTTTAGTTCTCCTTTTTTCTTTTGTATATTTTAATTTTTTCTTATTCTTATTCTTCTTCTATTTCTTCTCCAATATATTGCTCATATTTTTCTACACCATCTGGATCGTATTCCTTCAATTTTTCTAAATCAAAAGTAACTAAATCATATTCTCCATAATTATACTTACGTGTTCCTTGAACTTCTTTTATAATTCCTTTTTCAATTAATGCTTTCTCAAGTCCGCCACTTTTAGTATATAAATTTATAAATCCTTCATTATCTTCAAGCCACATTCCTGGTAAATTTATTGTTATATCTCCATAAGGTTCTTCTTCGGTATAAGCTACAATTGCTAAATTCATATTACTTCTATATTGAGATACCTCTAAAAACAGTTTATCTCCGTCAAAATTTAATGTTTTTCTTGTTTTATTTTCCATTTTAATTTATCCTCCAATTTCTCTAAATCTTTTTCTTGTTCCACTACTAAATTTCTCAAAAAATCTAGTTCGCTTTTATTTGTTATTGATTCTTTAATAAATTCTTTTATGTCTTTATATTTCTTTATAGAAATGCTTTCATTTTGAATAGTAATAATAATAAATTCCTCATCATCCCAAATAATTAAGCATTCCACTTCTTCTCCAAATGTTTCATCAATAAAATTTAATCTTGCATTTCTCATTTATATTTCCTCTCCTTCTTCATTTTCTTCTATTTTAGGTTCAAAAAAATAAGGCCCTTTGCTATTTAATAGCTGACCTTTTAAACTCTTGTAAAAATAATTTGTAAAACTTATTATTTGATTTTCTGTATTTTCATTTTCTTTTTCTCTATTTTTACATTCAATATATAAACTTAATATTTTCTCTCTGCTCATTTTGTATAATAAATAATCAACATTATCTTTTACTGTTAATGCAAGTGCATAACTAATTACCTTTATTTTTTCTATATTGTCCTCTGACATACGATTTAGCAGTTCAATAGGATATATCATTTCATACTTATCTAAAACGTCTAATATTTGATTTTCATACCCTTGAAATTCTTTGGGAATTTTTTTCTCTTTATTTATAATATAATTATATAAACTATCTAACATATTAATATTTATAATATTATCTTTGCTCATTTTGCGTATAGGCTGTTGATTTTTTTGCATATAGGGGTATACGCAATTTTGCACATAGGGGGTATCCGTTAAATATATTCTTCTTTCAATGATTTCTTTTTTTTCATTTCTTATAACTTCAACCTTTATACTATTTAATTCTGCTAAATGAGAAATCCACCTTGATATTGTGCTTTGACTAACTCCATATAAATTAGCAAAATATCTATTACTCGCAAAACAATATCCTTCCTTATTACTTAATGCTGTTATTTCTCCATACATTAGCCTTTCTGCAAATTTTAATTGATTATTATATCTTATATATGCTGGTATCATTGCATAGTAATTTGCTTTGTGTTCTTCATTCATTATAAGGTTCCTCTATCCTATAAATTTTTTAATATATGCAAATATAAAATTAGATATTTTTTCATCGTCCTCAAAATACATAATTGTCAAACTATTTTGTATATCATTTAAAAGTAACTTTATTTCATTTTCCTTTATTCTTCCTTTTATTTTAAAAATTTCTCTTAAACTTTCAATAGTTACAATTTTTCTTAAAACTTCATTTAGTTTTAAAATATATTTTTCTCTATCTTTATAAATTTTGCTTCTTAGTTGTAACAATGTATAAGTATTTTCAAAATATAATTTTTCCATTTGATTGTCCTGTTTTAATATATTTTTATGACTATTAATTACATTCTCCGATAATGTTATATCTCTCAATAATTGATTATAATCAATTATTTTTTTGCTCAACACTTGAATTTTCTTTGTAATATTTTGTTTTACAATTTCGTTATTAAATCTTATTATATTTTCTAATTCATTTACTTCAATCATTTTTACCTCCCAAAAAAAAAGACCAATAGCATTTTATACTATTGGAAAAAATAAAAAATGTATTAAATCCAATAATACATTTTCTATTATATATTTTACACCTTTATTTATTTTTAATCTATATATTTGCCCTAGTTAATACCCTAATATATACCCTAATTTTGATATTCTACATGATTTTTAATGTTCTTTAATGATTTTAAATGATTTTTGACACAAAAAAAATCGTGTAAAAACTTTATGGTGGCTTCAAGTGGAATCGAACCACTGACACGGAGATTTTCAGTCTCCTGCTCTACCAACTGAGCTATGAAGCCGTGTTATTTTTACACGATTTTATATCTATATGAGTGCTCATTTTCATAGACACGAGGATTTTCAGTCCCCTGCTCTACCAACTGAGCTATGAAGCCACATCATTTTTTGTAAAAAAAAATGGCGACCTGGAACGGGCTCGAACCGTCGACCTCTAGCGTGACAGGCTAGCGTTCTAACCAACTGAACTACCAGGCCACAAAAAAATGGTGGGCGTAATAGGGCTCGAACCTATGACCCCCTGCTTGTAAGGCAGATGCTCTCCCAGCTGAGCTATACGCCCATTTCTTTTGACATTGTCTAGTATACTAGATTTTCAGACAGATGTCAATACTTTTTTTAATTTTTTTACAAAATTTTTAGCAGAAATTATAAAATTACCTCTTACTTCTTACAGGCTCTAAGGAAACATTTCCAAAACTTCCTAAGGAAAAAAGTAAAAAATAAAATATAAAATTTAAAAATCGAGTTCGACCTTACGGACTTCCACCAGGCAGGCCAGCATAGTGTGTATCTCAATGTAATTTCTGTGCAACAAATAAACGCCTTGGAGAACGGAGACTTTTTAAATTTTATATTTTATTTTTTACTTTTTTCCGGGCAACCACCCAACTTCCTCACACGTAATCAATTTCTAGCCGTTGCCTCTACTTGTTTTATTTTTTTCTTTTCCATGTTTTCAGACGTAAAATGTCAATACAAATTTTGTCAATTCTATGCCATAATACGACTAGGTGATGTTTTATGATTAAAGAAAAAAGAAAAGCAAAAAAATATACTCAGGAACAAATGGCTCACAAGCTTGATATTAGTCTTAGACAATATGCTAGAATAGACAAAGAAGAAGACTTGCCTAGACGCGATGTTCTAAGAGCTATGATTGATGTTTTAGAGCTTAGCAATGAGGAAATAGGAGAGTATATCTGCAAAATCGTAAACAAATAACAAATAAAAAAATAACAATGAATGAAATTTTTATATTTCATTCATTGTTATTTTTTATTCGTCATCATCAATTTTAGTATTATTTCCATATCTCTTTATTTTCTGTGTTGTAGTCTTTTCTAACTCTTGATCCACTATTTTAAATCCCTTTATATGTTTGTAATTTGGGATTTTTGCATTTATTTTTTGAATACTATTTGTAACAACTTGCATTATTTGTTCTTTTGTAGGAAAATCCACTTTTAGCATTTTCTTTATAACTTCCATATTAGGGAAAATTTTTGCTTTTACTATTGTGTCATGATTTTTCTTGTCTTCTACTCCCAAAACAATTGCTTCTGCTATGGCTTCTTCCTCATTCAAATAATATTCTAGTTCTTCTGGATAAATATTTTTCCCATTGGTTGTTACTATTACACTTTTACTTCTTCCTGTTATATACAAATATCCATCTTCGTCAATTCTGCCTAAATCGCCTGTATAAAACCAGCCATCTTTTAACACATCATTTGTTGCTTCTTCATTTTTGTAGTATCCTAGCATTACATTCGGACCTTTTACAGCGATTTCCCCTACTCCTTCGTCATTTGGGCTATCTATTCTGTATTCTACATTTGGAATTGGCAAACCTACGGCATTATTTTTATGATAGAAATCATTATTTCCTGCAACTAATGGCGAACATTCTGTTAATCCATATCCTTGTAAAACCCTCATTCCAAATTTTTCTATTGAATACGAAACTTCTGGATTCATTGCTGCTGCTCCAACTATGAATGTATTTAAGCTTCCGCCAAAATTTTTCTTGATTTTTTTCCTTACAATTCCTCTTAGGAAAAATGGCAATGCATCTATTATGTTTTTGCCTTTATTAAAATATTTTTCATTAAGTGATTGTTTTAATGTTTTCATTATTTTTTTGTACATATTATCAAGTAACAATGGTACACATAATATTAGTGTTGGCTTGTATTCTTGCATATTTTGTAAAATGTATCTTAGTCCTTCGCAATGTGCTATACATCCTCCTGAATATATAACTAGCAAAAATCCCAGTGTACATTCATATGTATGATGTATTGGAAGTATTGATAATACTCGTGTTTTTGGAGTTACCTTTACTACTCCTGCAACAGATCTAATATTTGAACAAATATTCTTATGTGATAAACATACGGCTTTTGAACTTCCTGTTGTTCCTGATGTAAATAATAATATTTTCATTTCATCTGGATTTACTTTAATATTTTTAAATTCAGTATTATCCTTTACTAATAATTCATTTCCTGTTTTTAGCATATTTTCTAAGCTATTTTGTGAATTTTCCATATTTACTAATAATATATTTTTGTTATTGATTTTTTCAAAATTCTCTTGCAATTGTTTTATGTATTTTTCGTCTGCAAATATTGCCTCACATTCAGCAATATTCAAAGAATTTATTATATCGTCAATATGTAATTCTTTATCTAATGGAACTACAACTCCAATTATTACAGAAGCTAAATATGCAACTGACCATTGATAACTGTTTTTTCCTATTACTGCCACTTTTTTATCTTTCAAATTTGCTTTAATCATTGCTGTTCCTAATGCTTCTACATCAGTTTTGTATTTTTTATATGATATTTCTTCTATTTTTCCATCTTTATTTTTTACTTTAAATGCTGGTTTTTTTTCAAATTTTTCACTAGCTTTATATAGCATATCTTTTAAATCTGTAATCTCATATGTTTGCATATATTTTTTTTCTAATTTTTGCACTAATTCTGGTTTGTTATCCATGTTTTCTTTTCCCTCACTTACTTATTTTGTGCTATTTTATCATAATTGGTTTTAAAAAACAAGATTGCTTGAATAAGCCTTCAAAAAATGTTAAAATATACATTATTAAAATTAAGGAGATTTCTTATGGCTTTTGATGGAATTATTACAAAGACAATTGTTAATGAATTAAATAAAAATATAATTGGAGCTAAAATAAATAAAGTATTTGAACCTACTAAAAATGATATTATTTTAGGGCTTTATTGTAATGGAAAAAATTATGCGTTAAACATTTGTACAAATCCAAATAATTGTAGAGTTTGTTTAACTACACACTCCAAGTCCAATCCACAAGTTGCACCCAATTTCTGTATGCTTCTAAGGAAACATTTAATTGGAAGCAGAATTTTATCAATAAATACTTATGACCTAGAACGTACAGTAGAGTTTACTTTGGAGACTTATAATGAACTTAATGATAAAATAAACAAAAAGCTAATTGTTGAGATTATGGGACATTTTAGTAATGTTATTTTGCTTAACGAAAACAATAATATAATCGACTGTTTAAGGCATTTTGAAGCCCCACGAGAACTTATGCCAGCAAGAAGCTATATTCAAGCTAGTTCTGATAAAGCATCTTTTGCTAGTACTTCTTTTGAAAACTTTTTAGCTATGCTTGATACTAATCCTCTTGATAGTCAGCTTTCTAATCTTTTTATTGGTTTTTCTAAATCTTTTGTTCAAAACATATGCCAATTTTTGAATATAGACATAATTAATTTTTCCAAAAAAGATTTAGAAAATTTGTATAATTATCTAAAAAATATTGTAAACAATTTAGATACTAATATTGCCACTCTTTCTTCTAATGAAAAAGATTATTTTATTATAAATTCTGACAATCCCGAAAATTTGCAAGTCAACTTTTTCATTGACGATTTTTATTATAACAAAGAAGAAAAAGAAAAATTTGTATCACTTAGAAATAATTTATTAAAAGTTATTCTTACTGAACTAAAAAAATACAGTAAAAGACTTGAAAATATCAATTCCAAATTAGACGAATGTAAGAATATGGATCAATATAATTTATATGGCGAACTTTTAACATCAAATTTATACAGATTACGGTAAAACCGAAGAAGTTGCTACTGTTTTTAATTATTACACAGGAGAGAATATTACAATTAAGCTAGATTCCAACATTTCTCCTAGTAAAAATGCAGAAAGATTTTATAAAAAATACAATAAACTAAAAAATACTTTGCAAGTTGTATCTAAACAAAAAAAAGAAACCGAATTAGAACTTGAATATATTGAAAATCTAATTTTATCAGTAAATTCAGCCACAGATTTGTCAACTTTGGAAGATATCAATTTGGAAATTATAGAAAAATTTAATATACACTCTCAAAAATTAAATGCTAAAAACATTAAAGAAACTAAGGATGCACCTTTAAAATACAAAATAAACGGCTTTGACGTATTTGCACGGAAAAAACAATGTTCAAAATGATGCCTTAACCAAATCGGCACATGACAATGATTTATGGTTTCATACAAAAGATATTCACGGTAGCCATGTTATCTTAAAAACGGCCGGCAAGCCAGTAGACGACGACACAATATACAAATGTGCCAAAATAGCAGCCATAAGTAGTAAAGCTAAACACTCCTCAAACATCCCAGTAGACTACTGCTACATCAAACACGTAAAAAAGCCATCTGGTGCCAAACCAGGAATGGTTGTGTATACTAACTATAAAACAATTTTTGTAAAGTAAAAAGATGGCCTTTAAAAAGCCATCTTTTTGCTTTATTTTTGAATTTTATAAAAAACACTTTCATTCTAAATCTAAACTCTAAATTTCATGCCTAGCTTGTACTAACTCTAATATCTTCCAACTTCCTTCTTGTTTTGGTAATGCTGTAAATGTCATTTCTTCCTTGGTTATTGGGTGTGTTATGGTTAGTTCATATGCCCATAAGCAGATTTGTTTGCCCCTTCCTCTGGTTCCGTACTTTTGGTCTCCGTATAAACCATGACCGAAAGTTTGCAAATTGTAGTCTTATTTGGTGATGACGTCCTGTGTGAAGTGTTACTTTTACCAATGATAAGTCTGTTTCTTCATTATATGCAATCACTTCATATTCTAAATTTGCATATTTTGCATTTTTAGTTCCTTCTTCTACAACTTTGCTAGTATTGGTTCTTTCATTTTTTAGCAAATAATCTTCCAATACTCCGCTTCCATTTTCCATTTTCCCATCAACAATAGCCAAATACTTTTTCTTAAACTCCTTATTTCGCACCTGTTCACTTAGTCTTGCTGCTGCCTTGGAAGTTTTAGCAAATACCATAACCCCTCCAACAGGTCTATCTAATCTATGTATTAGACCCAAGTAGACATTTCCCGGCTTATTATATTTTTCTTTTAAATATTGCTTTATTATTGTAAGCATATCTATGTCGTTTGTTTTGTCCTGCTGTGAAGGCACATTTACTGGCTTTTCTACTACAATAATATGATTATCCTCATATATTACTTTTAAATCTGACATTTTATTTCTCCCAACGACCATAAATTCCACATGGCAATACTAGGTTTGAATTTTGCATAGGCAAACCTATTTCTCCTGCTGATATTTTTCCTTTATATTTCACATTTATTTTCAAAATATTGCTTAAAACTTCTGGTGAAATCCCTGTTGTATATGAATTTATTAAGAAAAATAGCGGATTATCTGATAATACTTTTGTGCATAAATTTACTAAATCAGATATATTTTCTTCAAACTGCCAAACCTCCCCTTTTGCACCTCTTCCATATGAAGGAGGGTCCATTATTATTGCATCATATGTATTGCCTCTTCTAATTTCTCTTTCAACAAATTTAACAACATCATCTATTATATATCTAACCGGCCTGTCCTGTAATTTTGAAGAAATTACATTTTCCTTTGCCCATTGAACCATTCCTTTTGAGCTATCTACATGACACACAGAAGCACCAGCTGAAAGGCAAGCAACAGTTGCGCCTCCTGTATATGCAAATAGATTTAGCACCTTTATATCTCTTTTTTCTTCCTGAATTTTATTTATCATCCAGTCCCAATTAACAGCTTGCTCTGGAAATAGTCCTGTGTGCTTAAATCCCATTGGTTTTATATTAAATACTAAATTTTTATACTTTATGCTCCATTTATCTGGTATTCTTGTCTTGTATTCCCAGTTTCCTCCTCCTGTTTTGCTTCTTGCATATCTTGCATTTGCACTTTTCCATTTTGAAGGGAAACTTTTTTCTTTCCATATGATTTGTGGGTCTGGCCTAATTAAAGTTATTCCTCCCCATCTCTCCAATTTTTCTCCATTTGCCATATCTATTATTTCGTAATCTTTCCAGTTATTTGCTAAATTCACTATTTTACTCCTTTTAGAAATTGGATAGTATTTTGAAGAAATTCATAATTAGCATTATATTTATTATGCTAAAAAGCATTGTAAACACTATAACCACACTAAATATGTGATTTTCAGCTACCCATTTCCATAATTTATTCTCTTTTTTAACACTTCTATATTGTAATCTTTCTTTTGTTAACTCCATAAACGCATTCCCCCTTGTTTCTATTTATATTCAGGGAAATACTCATTTATGCTTATAATCGTATGTCAAAATTCTTTATAATTCCTTAATATTATACGTTTTTGTACCTTAATTGTCAATTATTCAATGCTATCTTTATATTTTCGGCTAATTTTTTATTAATACCTTTTACTTTTTCAATTTCTTCTATATCTGCTTCTTTTATTTTTTCCGCACTTCCAAAATGTTTCAAAAGTTCTAGTTTTTTCTTCTCTCCAATTCCCTCTATATCGTCTAATGCAGATTTTTTCATTTCCTTATCTCTTAATTTTCTATGATATTCAATTGCAGTTTTATGAACTTCGTCTTGGAAATTAGTTATTAAATTGAACAATTTTTCAGAAATTTGGATTTCTTCTCTCTTATCATTTATTAAAGCTCTGGTTTGATGCTTATCGTTTTTTACCATTCCAAATACTGGAATATCCACATTCAATTCATCCAAAACTTTTTTTATAGCTCGAATTTGTGTAATTCCACCATCAGCAAAAATAACATCTGGAAGCCTGCCAAATCCTTTGGTATCGCCATTTAATGAATGTGTTATTCTTCTTCTTATAACTTCTTCTGTGCATTTTACATCATCTTGTCCTTCTACTGTTTTTATTTTAAACCTTCTTGATAAATTTCGTTTAATAACACCTTTTTCCATAACACACATTCCAGCAACCATGTAAGCGCCAGAAATATTTGAAATATCAAAACACTCTATCTTTTCTGGCAATTTATCTAAATTTAGTTTTTCTTTTAATTCTTGCAATACCTCTGTCTTGTCTTTTTCTTTGTTTTCAAGAGTTATCTTGGCATTATTTTCTGCCATTTCTACAAATCTTAGTTTTTCCCCTTTTTGAGGTGTTTTAAGCTCGACTTTTCTTTTAGCCATATTACTTAGCCATTCTTCAATTACGGCTTCATCTTCCAATGTCTCTCTTAACATTATTTTATGTGGAATTGCCAAACTATTCATATAATATTGTTTTATAAAGCCAGACAAAATTTCTGCATTTTCTAAATGCTTCATATTATCAAAAAAATAATGTTCTCTTGCTATCATTTTGCTGTTTCTTACAAAAAATATTTCTATGCAAACAGATAATTCATTTTTGTATAAACCAATAACATCAATATCATTTTCAGATATATTAGAAACTTTTTGCTTTTGGGAAATTCTTTCAATTGCAAGCTTTCTATCTCTAAGTTCTGCTGCTTTCTCAAATTCTAGCTTTTCAGCCTTTTCTTTTATATCGTCATCTAATTTTTTTATTATTTTATCAGTCTTTCCTTCTAAAAGCATAATAATCTCGTCAATTTGTTTCTTGTACTCTTCTTGTGTAATGTATCCCATACAAGGAGCAGGGCATCTTTTTATATGATAATTTAGGCAAGCTCTATCATTAAACTTAAAATTTCTACATTGCCTAATTTTGAACTTTTCCCTAATAAAATTAACCATTTCCTTAGCACTACCAGGATTAGCATAAGGTCCAAAATACTTAGCACCATCATTAATCATTCTTCTTGTAGTGGTAACCCCCGGATAATCAGACTTAACATCAATTTTTATATATGGATATGTCTTATCGTCTTTCAAAAGCACATTAAACTTTGGCCTATTTTGCTTAATCAAATTGCACTCCAAAATCAAAGCCTCTGCCTCACTATCAGTAACAATATACTCAAAATGGTCAATCAAAGACACCATCTTCAAAATTCTATTAGTCTTATTATTCTTCATAAAATACTGCCTAACTCTATTCTTCAAAACCACAGCTTTACCAACATAAAGAATATTATCATCCTTATCTCTCATAATGTAAACACCTGGTTTATCAGGCAATTTTTTTAATTCTTCCTTAATATCAAACATACTAAAAACCTCTACTTAAAACAAAAACTCTCCTTTTCGCATAGCAATATTATACTATATTGTTTGTAAAAATGTAAACAAGCTAGCTAAAAATTAGCTAGCTTGTTTAGGGATTTTACTTAGGTTAGAGCACTTTAATTGCCTGTTTTGCCAGTTCACTACGCAAGGATTTGTCTGCATTAAGCGTTACTTGGTAGCACAAACTGTTCCCTTTGAATTTTTCCGAAACAAACACCAAACCGTTTTTGCTTGGATTTAAACCTGGTTTATTTACCTGAGAAGGATCTCCCAACAAAACAAGTTTAGTTCCAAGACCTACACGAGTTACAATATCACGCAAAATGCTAGGTTTGATATTCTGGCATTCGTCGATAATAAACATCGATTTTTGAATAGAACGTCCCCTTAAAAATCCAATAGGCTGAATGGAAATGAGTTTCTGTTCAAATAAAGTTTGAACATTAAACTCTAATTTGCGGTTATCAAGCTCCTCATTACGATTTCTAAAATACATCGTGAGGTTGTCCTTAACACCACCAAGATACGGACCTACTTTATCATTGATTTCACCAGGCAAATAGCCTAAATCCTCATCAATAGTTACAGTAGGTGCAGCCACAAGAATTTGCACATATGTCTTATCGTCGCTATATCCCGCTAAATGGTTTAAAGCAACAGACAAAGAACCATAGGTTTTACCAGTTCCCGCTTCACCCTTAACAATAACCAAAGGAACCTGTTCAGGTGGAGCCTCTAAGGCTTCAAGCAAATACCTTTGCTCATTATTCTTAGGTTTAAAAGAAGTAGCTTGTTGGTATTGCAGTTTAACAATTCTTCCACCAGTATATCTGCCAATCAAAGAATTATTCTTCTCGGATGTTAACTGAACAAACATATTTTCCTGCCAGTCAACACTTTCATACCCAAGGACACTTTCCTTTGAAATAAATCCATCTTGGAAAAATTTGTCCATTTCAGTTTGAGAAGTATATCCCTCATACCTTCCGCTATACTGTTCAGCAAGTGGAGGAAAAATTCTCTCTTTTAACGGCTGACACTTAATGTGCAATGTTGCTGCCTGAATACCAATTGCTGGGCTTTGCGAAATTAAAATAACTTCACTTCCTTTTGCGGCTTTTGCTCTGTCAAAACAAAGCTGGAAGATACGACGAGTAATGTTGGAAATATTAGCCTTTCCTTTCAGAATACCACTTATACTACCATTTTCACAAACCCGAAGTATACTACCATTTTTCTGCTTGCAACCATTTGTTGAAAGTCTGTCATATGGAAAACTTTTAATGTAATCCACAAGCTTAGATGCAAGGACTTTCTTTTCTTCTTCCCCTTTATATACAAAGAGAAGTTCCAGCACCGCCATCGGAATTGTTACATCATTATCTCCATCAAAAGACAATGTAATGTTTTCCGCAGTTAAGCACTCTTCAAGTCCAAGGATAAATTCTTTTTTCATAAGTCAAAACCCCTTTCGTTGTTGCCTTTGTTATTAAGCAAAGGCTTTCCTAAAATGTATCAGAACTTGACATAATTATTATACCATTTATTTTTATGTACGGCAAGGCTTATATCAAATTTTTCTATATTTCTCACTTTATCCCATCAGTAATTTAATCATAATAAGCACCACACTTCCAGGTATTCCTAGTAGTCCCACGAATACTGCTGTGGCTATATTTAGTCCAATATGAAAATTCCAAGTTGCTCCTACTAAGTTTATCAAAAATATTAAAACTCCACCCATTATTGAATTTAATAAAATTTTGAAAATCGCCTTTAATGGTACTATAAATATTTTACAAATCAAAAACGTAACTACAATTCCTGCTAAGTACGCCAATAATGTACCTTGTTCCAAGAATAATCACCTCTTAAATAATTATTATGATAATTCTTGGACAAATATTCTATATTGCCTCATTTTCGTCTAATCTAATTCGCATTTCACTAATCATATCTATCTCTATTTTCTTGCTTTTCGCTTTTTTTACTAAATAATCTAACTTAGACCTAGTTGCCTTTATTTGATAAACATAATAATCAATTAATTCCCCATCTGCATACTCAAAGTTTTTGCTTGCTAAATTTAGCTGTTTTTTTGCCTCTATAATAGACTTTATAAGTTCTGTTTGTAATTCATTTTCAGTTTTCTCTTTTATTTTTTTCTCTTTTTTATATACTTCTTCCATAAAATCCCCCATCTTTGTATAAATATATTATTACTATTATATGTAAGTATTTACCACATTATTCTTGATTTTTTCATATGTTTATAGTAAAATGTATAGGAAATTTAAGTATTTGGAATAATAAGTTAAATAGCGAGGAGGCAAATTATGGATAAAGTAGAAATTAGTAGAGTTTACAGACATTTTAAAGGAAATTATTATTTTGTTGAAAATATAGCTTATGATTCGGAAACAAAAGAAAGATTTGTTGTTTATAAACCTTTATACAACAGAGAAGATGGTCGCTCGATTTGGATTAGACCAGAAAAAATGTTTTTAGAAGAAATCCCTGAAAGACCAGATAATATAACAGGTCAAAAACATAGATTTGAATTAGTAAATGATATAGAAAAAAATTATATAAATTAGGAGAGATTATTATGTTAGATATAAAACTTATTAGAGAAGATGTAGATAGTGTTATAGCCAAATTAGAAAGACGTGGCAAGGATTTTAGTATTTTAAGAGATATAAAAAAAATGGATGAAGAAAAAAGATCTTTAACTCTTAAAGTAGACGAACTTAAAAATTTTAGAAATCAAAAATCAAAGGAAATTGGAAAAATAAAATCACAAGGTGGAGATATTTCTTCTGTTATGGCAGAAGTTTCTCACATTGGAAACGAAATTGACGAATTAGATGTTCAAATAAAAGATTTAGACAACAAAATATTCACTACACTTGCAGCAGTTCCAAATATTCCTCGTGATAGTATAAAAACAGGTAAAGACGAAACAGAAAACAGAGAATTAAGAAAATGGAATACACCAAGAACATTCGGTTTTGAAGCAAAACCACATTGGGACTTAGCAACAGACTTAGACATTCTAGACTTTGATAGAGCAACTAAAATAACAGGTAGCAGATTTACTGTATACAAAGGCGCTGGTGCTAGATTAGAGCGTGCACTTATTAACTTTATGCTTGATTTACATACACAAGAACAAGGCTATACAGAAGTATTTACACCAGTTATGGTAAATGCAAAAACAATGTTTGGAACAGGTCAACTTCCAAAATTCGAAGAAGACTTATTCAAAGTAAAAGACACAGACTATTACTTGATTCCAACAGCCGAAGTACCTGTTACAAACCTATTTGCAGGTGAAATAATAGATGGAGCCAAACTTCCAATTTACTACACAGCCTATACCCCATGTTTCAGATCAGAAGCAGGTGCAGCAGGACGTGATACACGTGGAATTATTAGACAACATCAATTCAACAAAGTTGAAATGGTAAAATTCTCAAAACCAGAAACATCTTATGAAGAATTAGAAAAATTAACAAACAATGCAGAAGAAGTTCTACAAAAATTAGGACTTCCATACAGAGTTATAGAACTTTGCACAGGAGACATCGGCTTTTCTTCTGCTTGTACTTACGATATAGAAGTATGGTTACCTTCTTATAATGCATACAAAGAAATATCTTCTTGCAGTAATATGACAGACTTTCAAGCAAGACGTGCAAATATTCGTTACAAAGAAAACAGTAACTCAAAATCTGAATATGTACACACACTAAACGGCTCAGGACTTGCAATTGGAAGAACAGTTGCAGCAATATTAGAAAATTACCAAAACGAAGATGGAAGTATCACAATTCCAGAAGTTTTAGTTCCATATATGAATGGTTTAACCAAAATTGAAAGGAAATAATTATGTTAGTAAAAAATCCAAAATTTGAAATATCAGCAGTCAGCCCCAAACAATACCCTACTGGCAACTTACCAGAAATCGTATTAGTAGGCAAATCAAATGTAGGCAAATCCTCTTTTGTAAACACAATGATAAACCGCAAAAGCCTAGCCCGCACAAGTAGCGAACCTCGGCAAAACAAGACAACTTAATTTTTACAACATAGACGACATATTCTACTTTGTAGACCTACCACGGTTACGGATACAGCAAAATGTCCAAACAAGAACAAATCAAAGTTGGCAACTTCATAGAAGAATATCTAACCAAGCGTCAAAACATCAGCCTAATAATATTCCTAATCGACATAAGACACGACCCAAGTGCCAACGACAAAATGATGTACAACTTCATAATAAAAAACAACCTACCATGCCTAGTCCTATGTGGCAAAGCCGACAAAATAGCAATAACCAAAGTAGAAGCCAGAATTCAACAAATGCAAAACCAACTAAACCCACTAAAAGACATCCTGTTTCTACCCTTCTCATCCGACCGCAAAATCTACTCAGACAAGGTTTGGCAAGAAATAGAAAAATATATCTAAATCGAAATACTAAAAAACTATAGACTCAGCACCAAACTAGACGCAAATAGCTAATATAAAAAAATAAAATTTAATGGCTCCATGCTTACGGGTATTCCCCCGCCTCAATGGGCTGTCGCCATTAAATTTTATTTTTTTATATTAGCTATTTGCGTCGGTAACATTGCCACTAATTCTTCCCTATTTCTAATTTTCCACATGCAAAAAAGGCTCATTTTTGAGCCTTTTTCACTATTTAATTGAGTACATTAAATTTTGTTCTGCCTAACCACATATTCGCAAATTCTCTGCCAAAACTTATTCATCAACGAGTTCTCATAATGTTGCCTTCCAAACTCCTTATCAAACTGCTCCTCATTAAGCCAGTAATCCGAAGAATTCTTCTCAGCATCAAACACCTCCAAAAACTCCTCATAAATTTTAGCCTTAGGAAAAGTAATATTTTCAATTACCCCCACCTGCTTAGCATAAATTTCGTCACCAAACCAAGCCGGAGTAAATCTAAAATAGAAATATAAAACAATCAATAATTTTATATCACATCTATTTTTAGACAATTTTTCTCCACTTTCTTGAATAGCCTTCAACATATACCCTGCAAGCTTAGCCAGATTCTCAAAATAAGCTTGTGCAAAATCAGCTTCTTTACTTAATTTATAAAGATATGTATCCTCCAATTTCAAATTTGGATCTATCATTTTCAAAACATACCTTAAATCATTTTCAGAAGTCTTGCACTTACTTAAATCGTGTTCAATAGAATTCATCACGCCTCTCCACCTTGCAGGCATATAAAAATTATCCACACCTTTTTCAATGGTCTTAATTTTAGCCATTTTCTCTTTATCGTCTAAATAAATTTCTTTTAGCGATTCAAGATACAAACCTAATTTTTGTTTAAGCTCTACCTCTTTTTTCTTCCAATAAAGCAAACCTTTATAAGATTCCCTTACTAATTGAAAAAACCGTGTTTCTGCATATTGCATTTGTAATTCCTCCTCGTGCATAAAAAACACCTCAATTAAATAAATATAAATTGAAAACATAAACATTATACCATAGATTTACATAAAGCGAAAGTCTTTTTACACATAATTACCAAAAAACCTTTTATTTTCGTGAAATTTATAGTATAATAATAGTGTATGATAATTAATTTAAGACATTTTGTCGGAAAAGGAGAATATTATGGCAATGTGGCAATTTTGGTTAATTGCAGCTGGTATTTTCTTAATAGGAGAAATTTTTACAGTCGGATTTCTTATCTTTTGGCTAGGTATTGCAGCAATTATCGCAATGATAGTAAGTTTATTTGTAGACAGTATATTAGTTCAAACAGCCGTATTCGTTATAGCATCTGCCCTACTTTTACTATTTACAAAACCATTTGTTGATAAATACATAAACAAAAATAAAGACACAGTTGCAACAAACGCTTTTTCTTTAATCGGAAAAAAAGGCATTGTAACAAAAGAGATAAATGGCCCAACTTCTTCATTTGGTCAAGTTAAAGTTGCAGAAGAAATTTGGAGTGCAATAAGCGAAGATGGTTCTTCAATTCCAGAAGATTCAGAAATTGAAGTTGTAAAAATCGATGGTGTTAAGTTAATTGTAAAACCAGCAAAAAACTTAGCAACCTCAAACTAGATTAGTTTTCAAAATTTAATTATATATTTTAGGAGGTATATTATGTGGTTTTTAATTTTATTACTTATTTTCATATTAGTAATAGCATTTAAATCTATTAAAGTTGTTAAACAAGCTGAGGTTTACATTATAGAAAGATTAGGTAAGTTCCATAAAATAGCTGATGCAGGTCTTACTATTATAGTTCCTTTCTTTGACCATGTACGTTCAGTTGTAAGTTTAAAACAACAAACAATGGATATCCCACCACAAGGGGTAATTACAAAGGATAATGTTACTATAACAATTGATACTGTTGTATTCTATCAAATTACAGACCCAGCAAAGGCTGTATATGAAATTCAATCTTTGAAAAAAGGTATTGAATACTTAGCAATTACAACAATTCGTGATATTGTTGGTAAAATGGACTTAGACGAAACATTTAGTTCAAGAGATGCTATAAACCAAAAATTAAGAGCAATTCTTGACGAAGCAACAGACAGATGGGGATGTAAAATTGACCGTGTTGAAATAAAAGACATTAACCCTCCTGCTGATATTCGTGACGCAATGGAAAAACAAATGAATGCAGAAAGAAATAAAAGAGCTATGATTTTACAAGCAGAAGCTGAAAGACAATCTGCAATCACCATTGCAGAAGGCCGTAAAGAAGCTGCAATACTAGATGCAGAAGCTGAAAAAGAAGCCCAAATAAGAAGAGCTGCCGGTGAAGCCGCAGCCATCGAAAGAGTTGCAGAAGCAAAAGCAAAAGAAGTTCAAATGGTATATGATGCAATAAAGAAAGCAAATCCAGATGACAAACTAGTACAACTAAAATCACTAGAAGCCCTAGAAGAAGTTGCCAAAGGAGATGCCAACAAAGTATTCATCCCATTCGAAGCCACAGCAGCCCTAAGCAGCCTAGGCGCAATGAGCGAAGTTGTAAAAAAGAAGAATAAGGAAGATAAATAATTAATCAAAAAAATAACCACTGTTTTTTACGAGTGGTTATTTTTTTATACTATGTACTTTTTATATTAGTTTTCATCCCATTTTGCTGATTTTAAAAAATCTGAATATTTAGTAAGTTCATTTCCATAATTAGTTTTATATTCTTCTGCCATAGGTTCATCCTCTACTGATAAAGGTTCATAAACAGTTCCTGTAAACCATACTTCGCCTGTTTCTTTATCTCTTATTATAAATAAATATGGTTTGTCAAATGTTAAATTGATTTCTTCTACGGGAACATCATATAAATATTCAAATCCTCCTGCGCCTCTACCTCCTCCATATGTGACAGCACCTGCTTTTATTCCATCTTGTGTAAACTCAATATTTGCTTTATGTTTTGCTTCACTTATATATGTATTTCCCTCATTTGTCATTCCTTTTAAATTTGCTTTATTTGGGTCAAATATATCCTTAACTCCCATAGTATTTAAGTCTTTTATCAAATCTAAATCATAATCAAATTTGAATTTAGGAATATATCCTAAAATCTGTGTAATAACACCTTCTTTAAAATTTTGATTTTTTATTTCTTTTAAGTTTCCTATAATTTTATTTATATCTTTTGCAGTAATATTGTTTATATATTTATCTAAATCTTCTTCTGGCATTATTGCTATATATTGCAATGTTGTTCCATTATACTCTTTTAAATCCTTAGCAAATGCTTTTACTTTTTCGTCATTATAAAAACAAAAATCAGTATTCTTATATATTTTTTTGTAATTTGAATTTATTGTTTGGATATATCCATCAACTATATCATTTGCAACAGTTTCAAGATCTTTATATCCTTCTACTTCTAAATAATATTGTGCTTCACTAGGATATTCTTCCAAATATTTTCTAACTTCAATTTGAATAGTTTGTCTAATATTATCTTCTCCTAATGTATTAACAATATCATAATTATTTATGGATGCAACTATTCCCATTCCAGATATTTCATTTTTTACATTTTTAAAATTATTTGAAAATAACTCATATGGTGATTCCCAACTATGTTTTTCATGCATATATTCAGTTCCAAAATCTATTGGTTCTAAGAATTTGTTTTGCCATTCCATGTCTATTCCCAATGCATTTACAAGTGCGAAACTTAAATCATTTACGTTTTCGTCGTCTATTATGCTATCGATAAGTCCTAGTGTTTTTTCTCTGGTCCATGAATTTATTCCTTGGGCAGATGTGAATGAATCATATTTTACATCTGCATTGTATTTTGTTTTTAAATTGTTGATATAGCTTTCTTTAATTGAATTTTTGTATGTATCTCTTATGAATAAAGCATTTGCAAATGACATATTTGCACTATTTATATATTTTTTGGCTTTATAATCTCCAATTAGGCTTGATATTTGTGTTTTTGTTTCTCCTTCTGCTCCTTCATTTAACATAGCCAAAGCATATTTTATAGAAAGTGGACTATATATTTTATTTTCTTTTGTATTTTCTAGTTGCAAAAATCTTATATCAAAATCTTCTAACGAATTTCCATTAAGAGCATACTTAAATGCCTGTTTATTATTCTCAGCCACCTCTGTAACCGTATTTTTATCAATCTGTTTCACCTCATTATCTTTTGCGATATTTGTATTTTCCATCTTCAAATAAAATATCACACCAGCCATCAATCCTATCAGTGCTATTGCAATAATCCAAACAACAGCTGTTCCAAAACTAATTCTTATTTCTTTTTTCTCATTCATTTCTCTATCTTCCTCCCCTTCGTATTTTTATTTTTTCCACTTTTCCTACCTCATAATATCATTACATATAAAAAAAGTAAATACAATTTTTAAAATTAAAACAAATTTTAAAAACTATATCTACTTTTTATTTATATATATGACAATAAGGTATTCCTAAATTCTAGTACATTCCTTCCATTCCGCCGGTTCCCATGGCTCCTTCGTGTGAGCAGTTGCAGTTTTTTTCGGGTTTGGTTGTTACTACGCTTTCAGTTGTTAGTACCATTGAGGCTACACTGGCTGCATTTTGAAGTGCGCTTCTGGTTACTTTCATTGGGTCTACTATTCCGGCTTTTTTCATGTCTACATATTGTTCGTTTAGGGCATCAAATCCAAAGCCTGGGGCACTTGATTTTACTTTTTCTAGTATTACTGAACCTTCTAATCCGGCATTTGTTGCTATTTGTTTTACTGGTTCTTCTAGGGCTTTTAGTATTATTTTTACACCTAGTTTTTCGTCTTCTTTTACTTCGTCTAGCAATTTTTCTAGTCTTGGTAATACATTTACATATGCTGTTCCACCACCGGCTACTATTCCTTCTTCTACTGCTGCTTTTGTTGCAGATAGAGCATCTTCTATTCTTAGTTTCATTTCTTTCATTTCAACTTCTGTTGCAGCTCCAACACCAATTACAGCTACTCCACCAGCTAATTTAGCTAATCTTTCTTGTAGGTTTTCTTTGTCAAAATCACTTGTTGTTTCATTTATAGCAGCTCTTATTTGTTTTACTCTTGATGCTATTTTTTCTTTTTCTCCTGCTCCGTCAACAATAATTGTTGATTCTTTTTGAATTTTTACTTGTCTTGCTCTTCCTAGTTGTTCTATTTGTGTATCTTTTAGTTCTAATCCTAAATCACTTGTAATAACTTCTCCACCAGTTAAGATTGCTATATCTTGTAACATTTCTTTTCTCTTATCTCCAAATCCTGGTGCTTTTACAGCAACTACATTTAATACACCTCTTAATTTGTTTAGTATCAATGTAGATAATGCTTCTCCTTCTATATCGTCTGCAATTATTACTAATTTGCCAGATGCTTGCATTAAGCTTTCAAGTATTGGCAATATTTCTTGAATATTGCTTATTTTTTTATCTGTTATCAATATATATGGATTATCCATAACAGCTTCCATTTTTTCTGTGTCTGTTACCATATATGGAGATATGTAACCTTTATCAAATTGCATTCCTTCTACTACTTCTAGTTCTGTTTGAGCTGTTTTTGATTCTTCAATTGTTATTACTCCATCTTTTGATACTTTTTCCATTGCTTCTGCAATTAAATCTCCTATTTTTTTGTTGTTAGCAGATATGCTTGCAACTCTTGCTATGTCTTCTTTTCCGTTTATTCCAGAACTAATTTCTTTTAATCCTTTTACAGCTTCGTCTACTGCTTTATCCATTCCTCTTTTTATTGCCATTGGATCTCCTCCTGCTGCAACATTTTTTACACCTTCTCTTATTATAGCTTGTGCTAGAAGTGTTGCTGTTGTAGTTCCATCTCCTGCTACATCATTTGTTTTTGTAGAAACTTCTTTTACTAAACGAGCTCCTACATTTTCATATGAATCTTCTAGTTCAATCTCTTTTGCTATTGTTACACCATCATTGGTGATAAGTGGTGCTCCAAAATTTTTATCTAGAACTACATTTCTTCCTTTTGGTCCTATTGTTACCTTTACGGTATCTGCTAATTTATTAACTCCTTCTAGTAAAGCCTTTCTTGCTTCTTCTCCATATTTAATATCTTTTGCCATAATTTATTTACCTCCTAAATTTTCTTTTTTACTTATCTAATCAACTAATGCAAGTACATCACTTTGTTTTACAATAATTAAATCTTCGCCTTCATATTTGATTTCTGTTCCAGAATATTTATTTACAATTACTTTATCGCCTTTTTTTAGTTTCATTTCTTCTTGCTTTCCGTCTACAATTTCTCCTGGTCCAACTTCTAATACTTCGGCAATTTGTGGTCTTTCTTTTGCGGCTGATGCTAAAATTATTCCACTTTTTGTGGTCTCCTCACTTTCTATCATTTTAATTAAAATTCTACTTCCTAATGGTTTTATCATATATATTCCTCCTTCTAATTATTAGCACTCTATTTGTTTAACTGCTAATAATTTATACCCTTTTTATATAAAAGTCAATACTATTTTTCAAATTTTCACATAGATTTCACAATCCATTTTATATTATATGCTTGCATTTATAAATAAATGACTAATATTAAAAGAAAAGTAGCAAATATCTAAAAATATATTTTCATAATTTCTTAGATATTTGCTACTTTCTTTTCTTGGGAATACTGTCAAGATTTAGACAGCTCTATATCTTTCGACATTTTCCACTCGTTTGGCAACAACATCAATGTATTGTTTTAATGTTAATAAATCTTGTTTAGTCTCTTTTCTCATTTGGTTAACAGTTCCTTCAAGTTTATCAACTCTACCATTTAACTTAACTATTTCCTTAGTATTTTCTGCAATATTCTTCGTATTTTCTGCAATAGCTTTTGTATTTGCTTCTACTTTTGCGTTTAATACTTCAATTGCTTCTGTATTCGCCTCTACTTTTGCGTTTAATACTTCAATTGCTTCTGTATTCGCTTCTACTTTTACGTTTAATTCTTTGATTGCTTCATTTGCTTTATTTAGTCCACTTTGAAGCTTTTGAACTTCTTTTAAAATAGTAATTGTTGTTGCTTGGTTTTCTAGCATTATTTCTAGCATTTTGTCTTCTTTCATGATTTCACCTCCTAATATTTATTTGCTACATAAATATTGTAACATATAAAATTCAGGCAAGTCAACTTCTGTGAGACAAATTTTACATAAATCGTTCGACAAAAATCGACTTTTCTTTTGCTTCGATAAAGTATCTAAATAAAAAAACTTGGAAGTTAATCCAAGTTTTTTTATTTAGATATTATCTGTTATTAATGGTAATAATTGTTTCTTTCTTGAAACAATTCCTTCTGCAAATGCTTTGTTGTTTTCTAGTTTATATGTTTTTTCTACTATATCTGTTCTATCTCCTATTGCAATTAACTCTGAATTGCTGTTTAAAATATCTGTTATAGCAAACACAAATAAATCTAAGTTTTCTTCTTTTACTTTTTTGTTTATAGCTTCTTCGATTTTTTCTTGTCTTTTTAATACATCTGGAATGCTTACAGTATTAATTTGTGCAATTTTGAATTTTATATCTCCTGAGTTAAATTCTTTTGCATCTAGTGTTATCAATTGTTCCTCTGTTAAGTCATCTAAGTCTGTTCCTGCTTTTAACATTTCTAATCCATATGAATTAACATCTATGTTAGCAATTTTTTGTAATGCTTCTGCTGCTCTTTTATCGTCCTCTGTACATGTTGGTGATTTGAATAATAATGTATCTGATACAATTGAGCTAAGCATTAGTGAAGCCATTTTTGGTTCGATTTCTACTCCATTCATATTGTATAATTTATAAAGAATTGTTCCTGTACATCCAACTGGTTCAGAGAACATATATACTGGTTCTGATGTTTTGAAATCTGCTACTCTATGGTGATCTACCAACATTTTAATATTAGCTTTTTCAATTCCATCTGCACTTTGTGAAAATTCATTGTGATCTACTAATATTACATTGCTTCCTTCATCTAATTTATCTAATAATCTTGGTGGTTCAATATTGAAATGTTTGAAAGCATATTCTGTTTCTTTATTTAAATTTCCAAGTCTTACAGCTTCTACGTCTTCTCCTAATTTTGAACGTAAGTTAGCCATTACGACTGATGAACATATAGAATCTGTGTCTGGATTCTTATGTCCAAATACAAAAACTTTATCTTTTTTCTCCATTTACTTCATCCCTTTTCACTTCTATTTTTTCTACAACAATATAATTATAGCATAATTATGAAAAAAATGGAAGTGTTTTATGTAAATTCGTGTGTTTTTCTCTACAATTACTGCATTTTAACTATCTTGATATTTCAAGAACTTTGTATTTTATTGTTCCAGCAGGTGCTAAAACTTCTATTTCTTGGCCTTTTTTTGCTCCTAATAAAGCAGCTCCAATTGGTGATTCATTTGATATTTTATTTTGTGCTAGATCAACTTCTGTTGAACCTACTATTGTGTATTCTAATTCTTCATCAAATTCTTCATCTAAAATTTTTACTTTGTTACCAACTTGTACTGTTTTGTTATCAATTTCAGATTCATCTATTATTCTTGCATATCTTACTTTGTTTTCTAATTCAGCTATTTTTATTTCATTTGCAGCCTGTGCATTTTTAGCCTCGTCATATTCAGAGTTTTCAGATAAATCTCCAAATCCTAGTGCTACTTTTATTCTTTCTGAAATTTCAGCTCTTTTCTCTGTTTTTAAATATTCTAGTTCTTTTTCTAGATTATCATACCCTTCTTGTGTTAATAATATTTCTTTTTCGTCCATTTTCAATTTCTCCTTTTTTGACTTTTATTCATTAATTTAATTAATTAGTTTAATATCAACATTTTGTCAATAGATTTTACATAAAATTTACATTTTTCTTCAAATTCTTTTTTATTTATACTTCCATTATTTCCTATTAAAGAAGTTACATTTACATTATCTTTTTGAAATTTTTTCTTAATTTCTTCAAAAGACATATTTTTTATAGAAGCCTCATATAATTCGGCTTCTTCAAAATCATTAAATATCTTGTTTTGTTCAAATTCTGTATTATAGTTTGTTTTCATTGATATTTTAATATTATTTGCATTTATCCCTTTGAATTTTTTTGACTTTATTTTTACGTTTTGTCCTATATTTACTATTATAGCTTCTGGATTTATAGCATATTTATTTATAAGTTCTTCTGGAAAGTCTAAATTTATTATTATTTGCGAATTTGCTAACCCTTTTCTTTTGTTGTTTGTTATTCTTATTAGAATTCCAAGTAGTTCTTGAATTTTTTGTTCAACATTTTTAAATCTTTCTACATTATTTGTTATAATTTTTATGTTCTTAATATTTTCAGCTATATTTATAATATTTTTCATATAATCAAATTTATTATCATTGGCTAAAATTGTTACATCTACATCTTTTGCAGAAATATTCATACTATTTGCTACATATATCACTATTTCTAGTAGTAAATTTTCTTTTAAAAATGTACCATCCAAAATTTTTATGTTTTCTTTATTAATACATTCTTTAACTCCATTTATATTTTTTAAAGAATTTGATAATACAATTGTATCACAATTTCTATCATATAAAATATTAACTAAATCTGGAATTATTTTAACTGTTTTTTCATTATTTTTATATCTTGGTATTATAATTACGTCATTTCCACTCACTGGCTTTATTGTAAATACCTTAAATATCTTTTTATATTCATATATAAGCCATTTTATAATATATGGCATTTTTTGATTTTTAGAACTAATTATTTCGTCCAAGTAATCAATTCCTTTTACATAACAAATATTTATAGTAACTCGCCTCCTAAATAATTATATGAGGCTCGTACTATAAATATTACATTTTATTTTTCCTTTTCTACTACTTTTATATGAACTTCTTCTAATTGTTTTTCTGTTACTTCTGATGGAGCTCCCATTAGTAAATCTTGTGCTTTACTGTTCATTGGGAATGCTATTACTTCTCTTATATTATCTTCATTTTTTAACATCATTAAAATTCTATCTAATCCTGGTGCTATTCCAGCATGTGGTGGTGCTCCATAGTGGAACGCATTAAATAATGCTGGGAATTTTTCTTCTATAACTTTTTTGTCATATCCAGCTATTTCAAATGCTTTTAACATTATTTCTGGGTCATGATTTCTTACAGCACCTGATGATAGCTCAATTCCATTACATACAATATCATATTGATATGCAAGTATATCTAGTGGTTCTTGTGAATTTAATGCTTCAAGTCCCCCTTGTGGCATTGAGAATGGATTATGGCAGAAATCTATTTTTCCTTCGTCTGATAATTCATACATTGGGAAATCTACTATCCAACAGAATCTGTATATGTCTTTTTCTAATAAATCTAGTCTTATTCCTAGTTCTTGTCTTATTTGTCCTGCTAATTTTTCTACTATTCCAGGAACCTCTGCTATAAAGAATATTGCATCTCCTGGGTTAGCACCAATTTGTGTAAGCATTTCTTCTCTTTTTTCTTCTAGGAATTTAGCAATAGGTCCTTGAAGTGTTCTATCTTCATTTACTTTAAGCCATGCTAATCCTTTTGCTTTACATTCTGATATTGCAAAATCTGTCATTCCTTCAAAGAAGCTTCTTGGATTATCTGCTCCATTTGGAACAACAATTACTCTTACTGTTTTATTGGCAAATGCTTTGAACTCTAAATTTTCAAATATATTTGTAATATCTTGAATTATTAGAGGATTTCTTAAATCTGGTTTGTCTGAACCATATTTTAGCATTGCCTCTCTATATGGTATTCTTGGGAATGGATGGTCTCCTACTTTTATGTTTGAGAATTCTGTAAATAAATTGTACATTACTTCTTCAATTACCTTAAATACATCTTCTTGTGTTGCAAATGCCATTTCCATATCTAATTGATAGAATTCGCCTGGTGCTCTATCAGCTCTTGCATCCTCATCTCTAAAACAAGGTGCTATTTGGAAATATTTATCTATTCCAGATACCATTAACAATTGTTTAAATTGTTGTGGTGCTTGTGGTAAAGCATAAAATTTACCTGGATGGACTCTACTTGGTACTAGATAATCTCTTGCACCTTCTGGTGATGAGCTTGTAAGTATAGGAGTCTGAACTTCCAAAAATCCTCTTTCTGTCATTTGATTTCTTATATATTGAAGAACTTTTGCTCTTAATATAAGATTTTCTTTTAATCTATTATTTCTTAAATCTAAAAATCTGTATTGTAATCTTAAATCTTCTCTTACTTCTTTGTCTGTGTTTACTTCAAAAGGTAAATTTTTTAATCTTTTTCCTAATATTACAATTTCTTTTGCAAATAGTTCAACTTCACCTGTTGCAATATTTTTATTTATTGTTTCTTCATCTCTTTTTCTTACTATTCCTAAAATACTTACAGTAGATTCAGTTGGTATTCTTTTTGCTTGTTCAACAAGCTCATCATTTCCAGATACTACAATTTGGGTTATTCCATATTGATCTCTTAAATCTAAGAATATTACTCCTCCTAAATCTCTTATTGTTTCTACCCATCCAGCTAATTTAATTTCTTGTCCTACATGATCTAATCTAATTTCTGAACAATTATGTGTTCTGTATTGATGCATTTTCCTCACTATCCCTTTCTATTTATTGTTATTAAAAATAATTTCATTTACTAAATTCCAAACTTCTTCTGATTCTCTATCTTTTGCCCAAAAAGCTACTCCTGCCAATCCTTTTTCTCCTACTATTCCAAGTTTTTCTCTTATTGAAGCTAAATCCTCAATCCATATTTTGCATGTATTGTTTCCTTGTTTGTATTCTATATAATTTTGTCTTGTTGTAGTATCCCAGGTAGTTTCTCCTTTTCCAGCAATCAGGGTATTTACATCTTTCATATTAACAATACTTGATTTTATAAGTTCTCCATTCGAATTTTCTGTCCAAACTCTTGTGTAGAATGGTATTGCTAATATTAGTTTTTCATTACTTACAGCTTCTTGACCTAGGAATTTGTTTACATTAGCTTTTACCCAGCCATATCCAGCAACAGTTCCAGCTTTTATGCTATTTGCATTATTCTGGTCATATGCCATAAATACTAAATAATCTGCATTATCAGCTAAGGCATCTCTATCATAACACAAAGACCAATTGTCCCCACCATCTGGTGCAGTCACATCTACTGTTAAAGTCATTCCTAAATCTTTTAATCTTGGATATAATTCAACAACAAATCTTGTAAACATATCTTTATCTTCTTTATAAATGTTTTCAAAATCTAAGTTAATTCCATCTACTCCATATTTAACAGCTAAATTTACTATATTTTCAATTGTTTGCTGTCTTGTTTTATAATCATTTAAAATTTCGCTCGTAGTTTCTATCATAGAGTCATTGCTAAACATTGCCCATACTTTATAATTATTCCCTTTTGCCCATTCAATATACTTTTTACCAGCATCTTGTGCTTTATCTATAATCTCTCCATTTCCTAGTTTTTTAAGAACAAAGAATGATGGTGCAACAACATTTACTCCTTTTATAGTTGTTCCAGTTCTAGTTGGAGCTACTCTGCTCTCTGAATAATAATCCCATACAATACTTATTTTTTCACCAGAAATTTGTTTTTCTTCTTCCATATTTTCTCTAACTTTTGTTTCATTTTGCAATTTATCTGTTTTTACATAACCAATTATTCCATCAACAGTTCTTACTTTTGACCATCCACTTTGCAATTTAGATATTACTACAACTTGGTCTCCTTTTTTTATTTTTTCAAGAGTTCTAGATAAAGTTTTAGCTTTTAGCTTTATGCTCAAATTCTTAGTAACCTCTGCCTTTGTTTGCTCTCTATCTAAGGAATCAATTAGCACTATATTAGTTTCTTCTATATTTTGTACATCTACATTATATATATCCTTCATTTCTGAAAAAGGTAAATACACTGTTCCATTTTTTTCAATTACAGTTCCAGCAATCGGTGTACTAACCCCATTAACTTCAATTTTGTATTCACCAACCGTAATTGAAGCTACTTTTGTGCTTGTAGTTGTAATATACTTATTATATTGTTTCTCATAATACAAATATTTATCAAAAAATCTAGTTATATCTTCTTTTGATAAATACACAATACCATTTTCAACAACTAAATCATTGCTTAATCTATCATTACTTGTTAAGTTTTTATTATTTATAATCAAATGAGTTTTTCCATCATCTTGATCTTTTGTGTAATTTGGTGCAATTATAAATATCGCAGCCGCAATTATTAGTGCCACAACAGCAATAATAATATTTCGTACAAACTTAACCGTATTTATTTTTAATTTTCTATTCTCATCTTTTCCCATAGTTTTCTCCTATATTTTTTAGTTCTTTAAATAATATCACATAAACTACATATTTTCAATCTTTTTAGCACAATTTGCAACTTTTTGTAGAGCAAAAAAACAAGCTATGTTCCCATAGCCTGTTTTTTGCTAATTTTTGTGGCACTATAAAAATGCAATTACTACTTGTAATTGTTACTTGCGTAGCATCAATTTCTCCCTTTCCAAAAGTTATCTCACAACTTCCTAAGCTAAAAAGAAATTCACACTCAACAAGATGTGTCCCCTATGAATCAATACCTAATGTTCTCCTCTACCCTCTGGCAAGGCATTTGACATATCTATTCTTATTCTTATCTTGAATAAGCAAGATACTGCTTTTCCTATTTTGCTTTGTTTTATTCTTTCCCATAGTGTTGGTTTTACTTCAACTCTTGTTTCTGCTATGTAGTTATCTGTATCAACTTCTACTGGTGTTTCAACTTTCTCTGGTTCGTCATCGATTGGTGTTGGTATTCCTTTTAATGCTTCTGCTATTTCTATTCCTATATAGCTTAATGCTTTTGATCTATCCTCTATTCTTTCCATATCTATTTCTATATGTAAATTAGATTCTAGGTTTGCAATTCTTGCATTAACAAGTTTTATAGCATCTTGATAGTTTTCAGATTTCTTTGTTCTACATCTTCCGATTAAAGAAAGTGTATCTATTATATCTTCTGGAAAATCGTCTGATACTTCATTTATTCTATCTTTCCAGTCTTTGTCTTTTTCTTCTACTACTGCTAAAACTTCTCTTAGTTCAGATGCTAAACCAATATTTTTTTCTCTTTGTCTTATTAAATCCTCTATTTGTTTTGTATTTTCTTCAAATTGATTTGTTGCATATTCTACTAATCCATAAGCTGCTTTGTATACACTCTTTGGAAAGTTTTTCTTTTTTGGATATTCAATTAAGTACATTTTTATAGATTCTATTAAATCTTTAAAATATGTATCTTCATCCAATTGTATTATTTGCTTTTTACTATTTGGATTTATTATTTTTTGGACTTTATCTATATTTGATAAAATCTTTTCTTCCGTAATTACCATTCTTACGTTTACTATGCCTGGTCTATAAAATAATGACATTGTAAACCTGCCCTCCTTTATCCTCAGTTACATGATTTTTTCCTTGATAATATTATACAATTATTTACGGAAAATCACAATAGGATTTAATAAATTTAATTTATCTATTTGATTACAATTCTATTACAAAATAATGACATAAGTCAAGTGTTTTTGACAAGTTTTTTTTGTTTTTTACAAGATATTCTTATAGTGTCAGTTCAAAGGCCTGTACATTGGACTTCCGTAGAGCATTTTTGCCACTCTTTTAATAAAAAATAACTATTATTACTTCAAACAATAGTTATTTCCCACATTCTTAATTCAAAATCTTTTTTAATTCTTCGTGTCTTTTTATTTTTTGTGTTGTTGTTTTTATTAATTCTTCGTCTGTTACTATTACTTCTTTTATGTATTTGTAAGTTGGCATTGTTTTGTTTATCTCTTTTACTTTTTGCCACATGTATTCTTTTATTTTTTCTTCGTCTTCTAGCCCATGTGTTTCTTTCATTATTTCTTTGTCATAAACTATTTTTACACATATTTTCACATCATCTTCATTGCCTTCTTCTGGTTTTCCATATATCATAGATTCTTTTACTCCATCTATTCTATTTACCAATGTTTCCATTTCTTCTGGGAAAATGTTTTTTCCGTTTTTTAGTACTATTACACTTTTGCATCTTCCAGATATGTATAAGAAATTATCTTTATCAAAATATCCTAGGTCCCCTGTATAGAACCATCCATCTTTTAAAGATTCTTTGTTAGCTTCTTCATTATTGTAATATCCAAGCATTACTGATGGACCTTTTACTATTATTTCTCCAACCCCATCTTTGTCTTTGTTTATTATTTTTACTTTTAGGCTTGGTAATACTTTTCCTATTGAACCTATTCTTATTTTAAAATCGTTTTCAGCTGCAACAACTGGTGATGTTTCTGTTAGTCCATATCCTTGTAATGTTCTTATTCCTAAATCATTAAATCCTTTTTCTACTTCTGGATCTAATGCAGCTGCACCATTAACAAATAGTCTTAACTTTCCTCCAAAAGAATCATGAATTTCGCTGAATATTTTTCTTCTCATATCCACTCCGAATTTCATTAAGACATTGCTAATTTTCATTCCTTTTTCCACCATTTCTAGTTTGCCTTTTTTCTCTATTGATTTCATTACTTTTCTATACATTGCTTCATATAAAGCAGGTACAGAAATCATAGCTGAAACTTTGTAATCTCTGATGTCGTCCGCAATATGTCTTATTCCACTACAAAAGGCAATTTTACAGCCTTTTGAAATAGGGTATAAAAATCCAACTGTACATTCAAATGTGTGGTGTAATGGTAAAAATGATAACATTGTATCTTCTTCTGTTAATTTTATAACAGCAGCTATATCCATTAAATTGGTGCATATATTTTTGTGTGATAACATTACTGCTTTTGATTTTGATGTAGTTCCTGATGTAAATAGCATAATACCCATTTTTTCTGCATCAATTTCAGCATCTAAAAATTTTCTATTTCCCTCTTCTAATAATTTCTTACCTTTTTCAATAAGCTCTTTTTGAGATAAAACTCCATCTTGTTTTTCTTCTAAATCCATTGATATATAATATCTTAAATCTGTTGTATTTCTTGATTTTATATCTTTCATAATATCATCATAATGGTTTGAATAAAAGATAGCTTCAACACCTGAGCGGACTATTAAACTTTCTATCTCATTTGCAGGTAATGCTTTATCTAATGGAACAATAACACCAACACCACAAACAGCAGCTAAATATGCAACATTCCATTCATACCTATTTTCTGAAATTACAGCTATTTTCTTATCTTTAAGTCCCATTTCAATTAACATAGAACCCAAGGCATCAACTTTTTCTTTTAATTCATTATATGAAATTGTAGTAAACTCTCCTGGTGTAGCAGTTTTAAATATATAAGCAGGCTTTTCTCCAAATTTTTCTACCGACTTATTTAACATGTCTTTTAAATCTGTAAATTTCTCAAATTTATTTAGTTTCATAATAATCCCTCTTATTCCAAATTATTTTATCATATTATATATTACAATTTTACATTTTGCAATATTACTGACCATCAAGTATATTATATAAATTTTCAAATACATATCCGTTATTTTTAAAATACTCTATAATCTCTGGTAATGCTTCATATGTTGTTTTTTTATTGCCAGCATCATGCATTAGCACTACTACGCTGTTTTTATCTTGTGATGTATTTATTACATTTTGCACTAAGGTATCTTTATCGAAACTTCCTTCTGCATCTCGACTTAGGCAGTTCCAGTCTAGATGTGCTACATTGTTTTTTTCTAACATAGCTGCCGCTTCTTTCTTCAAGTTGGCAGATTTTCCTCCTGGCAATCCTCCTGGAAACCTAAACACATTGGAATAATATTCTGGCAATTCTAGTGCATTTCTTATTATATTTTCTGTATTTCTATACTCCTCTAAAACATTATCAACAGAAGCATATATACTGCTATATTTATGGGAATATCCATGATTTGCAATATAGTGCCCTTTATTATATTCTTCTTTTAATAAATCTGAATTTAGCTCTGCTCTACTTCCTAATACGAAAAATGTTGCTTTTACATTGTATTCGTCTAGAATTCGTAAAATCTCTGGTGTAACTGTTGTAGATGGTCCATCATCAAATGTTAAAAAAACTCTTTTATAATCTGAATGATATATATTTTTAACTCTTTCTATTCCTTCGGCATCAATTACTGGATAAGTTTTTTTCTCTTCTCGTACTGGTGTTTCGCCTTTGTCTTTGTTGTCTAATATAACCTGTATAGCATTTTCGTCACGATTTGAGTTTTGTTCTCCTTGTTCTTGATTATTCTGATTTTCCTTTGTCTGGTCGGTAATTTCTGGCAATATAATTCCTATATATATGCAAGCAACAGCAAAAATTATAATTGCTACTACTAATATTACCTTTTTATAATTTAACTTTTTATCTTCTCCCATATATATATACACGGTTTATTCCTCCATCTATTCTTCGTCCTTACTGGTATTTATTTTTAGCAATTTAAATATTTCTACAATCGCTATTGGTGCCAAACTTAAAATAATTACTTCTAAAATATTTTCTTTTGGTAGCATAGCTATACCAAATATATCTCTTAAAGCAGGAATAAACAAGATCACAAGCATTAACATTGCAGAAATTAAAGTTGCAAATAGTAAATACTTATTTCCTCCTATTCCAGTTTTAAATATTGATTCTTTGTTATTTCTTATATTAAACACATGTGTTAATTCTGAAAATGCTAGTACTACAAACGCCATGGTTTGTGCATCTTGTATTCTTGTACTTTCGTCTACATTTGTTGTAGAAAGTCCGATCATATATGCAATTAAGGTAAGTGCACCTATCATAATTCCTTGGTATGCGATTCTCCATATCATTCCTTTTGTAAAAATGCCACTTCCTGCTGAATTTGGTTTTCTATTCATTATATTGCTAGTAGCAGGATCAACCGCAAGTGCCAATGCTTGCAAAGAATCTGTTACTAAATTTATCCATAAAATTTGAATTGGTAGTAAAACTTCTAATGCAGAAACATTTGTAATTCCAAACCATTTTACAAAAAGAGGTAAGCACATTGTTGCCATAAATATTACCACAATTTCACCAACATTACTAGATAGTAAAAATTGTATTGATTTTAAAATATTATCATAAATTCTTCTGCCTTCTTCAACAGCCGAAACAACAGTTGCAAAATTATCGTCTGTTAAAATCACATCAGCAGCTTCTTTTGCCACATCTGTTCCCACTTTTCCCATAGCGCAACCAATATCAGCATTTTTAAGTGCAGGAGCATCATTTACTCCATCACCAGTCATAGCAACAACTTGACCTTTTGTCTGCCATGCTTTTACAATTCTTACTTTATGTTCAGGAGATACTCTTGCATAAACTGAATATTTTTCAATATTTTGAGTTAACTCCTCTTGGCTCATATCTTCTAGCATATCTCCGGTAATTGCCTCAGCTTCATTTTCCAATATTCCTAGCTTTTTAGCAATTGCTATTGCAGTTATTTTATGATCTCCTGTAATCATAACAGGTTTAATTCCAGCATTTTTGCATTTTTGAACAGCAACTTTGGCTTCTTCTCTTGGTGGATCTATCATACCTACCATTCCGGTAAAAATCAAATCTTTTTCCATTTCTTCTTTACTAGGCAATTTATCTGTTATCTTATATGCCATAGCAAGCACTCTTAATGCTTCTGATGCCATATTTTTATTTTGTTCATTTATTGTATTTCCATAGTTCTCTAAATCTGATTTAACCTCTCCATTTAGAGCATATGAGCCACATCTTTTTAGTAACTCGTCAACTGCACCTTTTGTATATACAAGGTATTTTCCTTCTTTTTCTATAACAATAGTCATTAGTTTTCTATCAGAATCAAACGGTATTTCATCTTTTCTTTCAATATTTAAAAATTCTTTATTATATCCTAATTTAAATCCAATATCTGTTAAAGCAGTTTCAGTTGGATCTCCCGTAAATTCATTATCATTTGATACTTTTGTATCATTGCATAACATTCCAATTTCAATTACTTTTCTTTCTTCACTTGATAGTTCATTTATATCTTCCACACTTTTTGCTATTCCATTTGCAAATACCTTTTGTACTGTCATTTTATTTTGTGTAAGAGTCCCTGTTTTATCTGAACAAATTACACTAGCACTTCCCAATGTTTCAACAGAAGGCAAATTCTTAACAATAGCATTCTTTTTTACCATTCTTTGAACCCCAATAGCAAGCACAATAGTAGAAACAGCTGGCAAACCTTCTGGAATAGCAGCAACAGCCAAGGTAACAGCTGTCATAAACATACTAATTATTTCTTTTCCATTTATTAAACCAATTACAAAAATAAGCACACAAATAATAAGGGCAAAAATACCTAGCGTTTTTCCCAATTGATTTAATTTCTTTTGAAGTGGAGTTTCTGTATTTAAGCTAGAATTCATCATATCAGCAATCTTTCCAACTTCTGTATTCATACCAGTTTCAACTACAATAGCCTTTCCTCTACCATATGTAATTAAACTAGAAGAAAATAGCATATTACTTCTATCACCAATGCCTACTTTTTCGCCTTCAATAATATCACTCATTTTATCAACAGGCAAAGATTCTCCTGTTAAAGAAGCCTCTTGTGCTTTCAAATTGTGTGCCTCAATAATTCTCAAATCAGCAGGCACAAAGTCACCAGTTTCCAAAACTACAATATCTCCTGGTACAAGCTCTTTCGAAGGAATTACATCTAATTTTCCATTTCTAATAACCTTAGCCATATGACTACTTAACTTCTTCAAAGCCTCCAAAGACTTTTCTGCCTTACTTTCCTGTGCAACACCAATAATAGCATTAAGAATAATAACAAACATAATAATAATAGTATCAGTAATGCCCTCTCCATTCGCAATACCCACAAAACCAGACACAATAGCCGAAATAATAAGCACCATAATCATAAAATCCTTAAACTGTTCCAAAAATCTAACCACCAAACTCTTCTTCTTTCCAGCCCTAAGCTCATTAAATCCAAACTCATCTCTTTTTTTATTAACATCCTCTAAATTTAAGCCATTCTCAATATCACTATTCAAACCACGAGCAACCTCACTCGCTTCAATATCATACCACTTATTCTCCATTAAAAAAGCACTTCCTATCTTATGTTCTATTATTAGTAAAATCCCCAAAAAATATTCTTTCACAATACCACAATTATATCTTTCTATCCGACTTTTGTCAAACCCCACTTTCTTTTTTCCTCAACATCTTTCTCATTTTTAGCTGAACTTATTTCCCAACTTTCTAAGCGAAAAAGTAAAATATAAAATTTAAAAATCGAGTTTGACCTTCCCTGCTTTCCTTAGAGTAGTTGAAAAAGGAGTAATAATATAAAATTTATGTAATGACGAATGTGCCGCGTAGTAACCGTACGAAATCTTAAT
>OLGM01000172.1_pt1 | contig 47605 bp, 36 predicted proteins | sample 1606001 | NCBI WGS metagenome assembly OLGM01 (sample SAMN03283294) | human gut metagenome | biome: human-associated habitat; material: feces | host: Homo sapiens | place: Peru | collected 2012
TATATTCATTGCTTGCTTATCGAAATTATCTTGTATAAATATGGGTCAAGTTAAGATTATGGTACGGTGAATAAGCTGCGAGAGGAGCACATTCCGCTCGTGCCGCATCACGCGAAGCAGATTACATGGAAGGATTACGAGCACGCCGACTACATCATCGGCATGGATACTGCGAATATCCGCAATCTGAACCGGATGCTGAAGAATGATCCGGATGGAAAGGTTTCCAAATTCCTTTCCTTTGCCGGTTCCGGCCGCGATATTGCGGATCCGTGGTATACGGGAGATTTTGAGGCGACGTACCGCGATGTCGTGGAGGGATGCGATGGCTTTCTGGCGTATCTGCGGCAGGAAGAGAAAATCTGAAAAACAAAAAGCGCCGAAAACAAGGCCAGTGCCCATTTGCAGAGAATGCGGCACTGGCCTTTTACTATAAGAAAATCCTATAGCCACTCCAAAGAATTAGCAATTAGACGTAACCAGACAGATATGGTATGATAAATGCATAGAAAGCATAGCGAAATAATAGGAAAATAAAAGCTTTCCTATTTGAAAATTCATTCGATAGAACACGCGAAAGAGAGGCAGAAAATCAATGGCGAATTATGATTATGAGATTGTAAATGGAAGAAAAATCCGCGTAAGACCAAAAGAAACCGTATCGGAGATAGACAAAAACGGCTATTTCCGCAGACAGCCAAATCACTTCACGACTCCGTTCGGCGATGGTGAAAACGATCTGAAGGCAGAAGGTAATAAGAGATACCGTCTCGTCTGGGCAAAGCTGTGCCACTGGTCCAACCGCGCGGCGATCGTAAGAGAGCTGGAGGGTCTGGAAGATCAGATTTCCGTCAATATGGTAGAGCATGCCCCGCATGAGAAAAACCTTGGCTGGGAATACGTTTACAATGAAAACAACATCGACCCGGTGCTCGGTGATCAGTTCCTCTCTGAGGCGTATTACCGTGCTGATGATGATTACCAGGGAAGAACGACCGTTCCGGCGCTGATCGACACAACGACGGGAAAGGTAGTCAACAACGATTACAACTGGCTGACCACTTATTTCGAGGTCAACTTCCGCCCATGGCACAAAAAAGGCGCGCCGGAGCTGTATCCGGTGGAGCTGCGGGAAGAGATTGACAAGATGAATCTCTGGCTCTTCGATAATATCAACAACGCGGTATACCGCAGTTCCTTCTCCAGAAGCAACGAAGGCCATTTCGACGGTGTGAACACCTTCTACGCTGCGATGGACCTCCTGGAAAAACGGTTGGAAACCAATCGTTTTCTCTTCGGTGATTACGTAACTGATTCCGATATCCGCCTGTACGTGACACTTGCCCGTCTGGACATCCGCTATACCGCACAGCTCGGCGAGACGAAGCATCCGCTCTACACTTACAAAAACCTGTGGGGCTACGCAAAAGAGCTGTGGGAGATCCCGGCATTCAAAAATAATACCTTCTTTGCAGATTTTGCCGTGCCGCCGGCAGACGCCAGGGGAAGCGTGGAGCGAAGCTTCAATGTCCGCTTCTTAAAACAGCTCGATTTTGCACAGTTCTGGGGCAATGTGGACGATCGTTCTGCTTTATCGAGTGATCCGGAGCACAAACTGAAAGCAGAGACCGATGCCGGAACCGCACGAAGCGATGCAGATGTTGAAACAGAAAAGAACCGTGAGGATGCCGCAATCTATGCGAAGATTCATGCCATCCCAAGCACAGAATTTGCAAAATATACCGAGGAGGAACTGCCGACGAAGAAAGATCCGGCAAGCCTTCCGCCGCTGGCTGATACCAGAGAAGAAGATTCTCAGGCGATTCTTGCCGAAATCCGCGAACTGCCGGACGGACCGGAGCTGTCACCAACAGCAAATGCAAAATCGTCCACAGCAGCCGCTGAAGAAGTAGAGAAAAAGATCGCCGAGCCGCTGGATACGATGCTGAATGCCGTAGAACTGGCACAGTATGTAGAAAGTGCAAAACAGTTCTACGGAGCCCTCGAAGAGCTCGAAACAGCACTTGGAGCCAACCGTTTCCTGGCAGGAGACTTTGTGACCGAGGCAGACGCAGCGCTTTATGTTACCCTTGTGCGCTTTGACCTCTTATATTCCCGTTACCTCGGACCGGTGAAATACCGTGTGCAGGATCTGAAAAATGTTTCGGATTACTTAAAAGATCTGTACCAGATTCCGGCATTTGCACATCACACAGATTTTGCAGCCATCATCCGCCAGGGAAGAATTGAGGGAGAGGAAGACGGCTTCCGCGCCAGCACACACTACGATCTGGCACTTCCGAAGATTGACTGGGATGCACAGTGGAAGGTTTTGACCGAGCGCGCCTACCTGTCCTCAGACCCGACCCATCCGATCTATCTTGGAAACAACCGCAGATTCGACATCGACCCGACCTGGTACGATCTGGGCGCAGAATCTCCGAAAAAAGAGGAGAAAGAAACGCCGCCGTCCTGCGGATTCTGCTGCGGCTGATCAAATCATAGATAAAAAATAGAAAACACCGTTTCAGAGGCAGATTTCCAAAAGGAAATAAACTTCTGAAACGGTGCTTTTTTCCGACGCACAAACTGCAAAAGGAAAGGCATGAAATCCGCTTATCGTCCGAAATGGAAAAATCCCTTTTTCTCATACGACTCACTCGTATACGAAACCAGCTCATATCCGATGTCCTTGATCTGCTGTTTCAGATACGGAATATCGAGAGGCGCTTCGCTGATGACAACGGTCTCGCCGTTTTTTGCAGAAGAGTTTACTTTCTTTGGAGAGCAGCTCTTGCGGACTACATCATTCATATGGGATTCGCACATGCCGCACATCATACCATCAATTTTTAAGACTGTTTTAATCATACAATACCTGCTTTCTTCCAGGAATACAGCGAAACGAAAGCGTGCCGGACTGTATTCCTGGAGTTTGATGAAAAATTTGAAATCACATACCCTATCGGGGTATCTAAAATATAGCGCGGATGAAAAGAAATGTCAATAAGCTGATAAAATATGATAATTATTATCATTTAAGAAGGAAAATACGGTCATGGAAGGGCGATTCGCCGGCAGAACATGGAAACTTGCCGGAATCGCGAAGTTCGTGTTACAATTGGGAGAGCAGAGCAAAACAAGAGAGGAGACAAAAATATGCTCTCACAGATGAATTACCGAAAAGAAACACAGCCCCACGGCGATGAGCTTTTTCCGCTGAGCATTCACGTTTTCGAGACAGACCTGCAGAGCACCGTGCGGGTGTACTGCCACTGGCATGAGGAAGTGGAGCTCTTTTATGCAGTAAAGGGCGAAGCTGTTTTTCATATGGATACCGAGACCTTTCTCCTGCGGGAAGGGGAGACCGCCTTTGTCAATGCAAACCGTCTGCATGAGGTAGAGGGAATCGACGGACAGGAATTTACGTTTCTTGCCGTTGTATTCCAGCCGCGTTTTCTGTCCGGCACATCGCTTGACCGGATCCAGCAGCAGTATATCGAACCAGTGCTGTCCTCCGAGATCCGTTTTCCATCCAAGACAGAGCGGGGAACACGCCTTGCAGAAAAAACGGCGCGGGCCATGCTGGAGATCCGAAATCTGCAGGAAAAAAAAGAGCCGGGCTGGGAGCTGCTGTTAAAAGCGGAACTTCTGAAAATCTGGCAGGGATATTACAGCGCGGCAGAAAAGAACAGTGGAAAAATGGATGCCTCGACGAATTACCGTGTCAGCAGAATGAAAGAGATCCTCACATACATGAATGCTCATTTCTGTGAGGATCTCGAAATCGTGGAACTGGCGAGCCAGTTTCATATGAGTGAGAGTGCTTTCTGTCGCTTCTTTAAGTCGATTATGCATATTTCCGCCGTGACGTATGTCAATAACCTGCGGATTGCCGAGAGCTGCCGGCTGCTGCTTTCCACCGAGGAGGCGATCAGCAAGATCGCGAGCGACTGCGGATTCCGAAATATCAGCTATTTTAACCGCGTCTTCCAGGACCGCATGCACCAGACGCCGGGGCAGTTCCGTAGTTTATCCGCAGAAAACCGTACTGCGATATAAGATTCGGAACTTATGCAGGCTTCTGCGATCGGAATGCACGCCGCAGGAAGAAAAGTCCGGTCATATCAGCCAGTGCCCAGCCGATCGGAATGGCGATCCAGATTCCGGCAACGCCAAGCGCCGTGGCGGAGAAAAGGTATGCCAGCGCCACACGCATGCCAAGCGAAATGACGGTCAGAACAACCGACATCTCGGCGCGTTTGACAGCGCGGTAATACCCGTACAGCAGAAACAGCCATCCGATGCCGAGATAGAACGAGCCTTCCAGCCGCAGGTACTGTACGCCGATCGAGATGACCTCCGTTTCTGATGCTTTCACGAAAATCTGCATCAGCGGATGCGCGAACAGATTGACAAGCAGAGAAATGACGATGGAAAAAGCAGCGCTCAGTGCAAAAGCATCTTTCGTGCCGCGCCGGATCCGCTCGTGATTTCCGGCCCCGTAATTCTGTGCGGTGAAAGTGGAGTAGGCATTTCCGAAATCCTGCACCGGCAGATAGGCAAAGGTATCAATTTTCACCGCGGCCGCAAATGCCGCCATGACCGCCGGACCGAAGCTGTTGACGAGCCCCTGTACCATCAGAATGCCGAAATTCATGACCGACTGCTGAATGCAGGTCATCGAAGAAAGATTCAGAATCTCTTTTAAAAGGGAATGGCTGAAACGCCATTCTTTTTTTGACGGCAGCCACATGCGGCAGCGGAGCAGCACATAGAGCAGAATACCGACGGCGGACACATACTGCGCAAGAACCGTAGCGAGCGCCGCGCCTGCGATGCCGAACGGCAGTACAGCGACAAAGAGCAGATCCAGTGCAATGTTCAGCACAGCAGAGACAGCGAGAAAAATCAGCGGCACAGAAGAGTTTCCGAGCGCGCGCAGCATACAGGAAAAGAAATTGTATACGGATGTTGCAATAAGGCCGGCAAAGATAATCAGAAGATACGTCCGCATGCCGGGACGGACTTCATCCGGGACGCGCAGAAACGTAAGGATCGGATCGATGCCGGCGTAAACAGCAAAATTCAGCACAAGCGTAACGGCAAGGATCAGCAGAAACGCATGGAGAATGGAAAGCTTTAAGGAAGAAAGATCCTTCCGTCCCTGATAAATCGAAAAGAGCGCACCGGCGCCCATTGACAGGCCGAGAAAAATGGAAGTCAGAAACGTCATCAGCGTATAGGAGGAGCCGACGGCAGCGAGCGCATTGCTTCCGAGAACGCGTCCGACGATCAGGGTGTCGGCAATGTTGTAAAACTGCTGCAACAGATTTCCTGCGATCATCGGCAGGGCAAACAGGATAAGAGAGCGGGAGATTTTCCCGCGGGTCAGATCGTAATACATAAAGAAACCTCTTTCCGGGCATAATTGTTAATATTATAACATACAAAATCAAAAAATGTCAATTTGCAGGATGAAGTGCACAAAAATGCAATTGTCAGAAAATTTTGAAAATAGAAGTTTATAAAATTTTTACAGATTTTGGGACACGTTCTGTAAAAAAACGGAAGATTTTCAGTTGATTTTTTTGACCTTTTATGTATAATTAGAGTAGAAGAGGCCGGCTGGTCCGGTTTCTTAAAAAGGATACCTTCAAATTTCTGCATTTTGCAGAACGAAGCAGTATTACTATCAAAGGAAAGAGGTTAATTACAAGATGGCACAGATCGATTTAACAAAGTATGGCATCACCGGTACCACAGAAATTGTGTACAACCCTTCTTATGAGCAGTTATTTGAGGAAGAGACAAAACCAGAGCTGGAAGGCTATGAAAAAGGCCAGGAGACAGAGCTTGGTGCAGTCAACGTTATGACCGGTATCTATACAGGCCGTTCACCGAAAGACAAATACATCGTTGTGGACGAGAACTCGAAAGACACTGTATGGTGGACTTCCGATGAGTACAAAAACGATAACCATCCGGCAACCCAGGAAGCATGGGCAGCAGTAAAAGAGATCGCTAAAAAAGAGCTCTCCAACAAGAGACTGTTCGTTGTAGATGCATTCTGCGGCGCAAATAAAGACACCCGTATGGCTATCCGTTTCATCGTTGAGGTAGCTTGGCAGGCACACTTCGTAACCAATATGTTCATCAAACCTACCGCAGAAGAGCTTGAGAACTTCGAGCCGGATTTCGTTGTTTACAACGCATCCAAAGCAAAAGTTGAGAACTACAAAGAGCTGGGTCTGAACTCTGAAACAGCAGTAGTATTCAACATCACAAGCCGCGAGCAGGTTATCATCAACACATGGTACGGCGGAGAGATGAAGAAAGGTATGTTCTCCATGATGAACTACTATCTGCCGCTGAAGGGCATCGCTTCCATGCACTGCTCTGCAAACACAGACCTGAACGGCGAGAACACCGCAATCTTCTTCGGACTTTCCGGAACAGGAAAAACTACTCTTTCCACAGACCCGAAACGTCTCCTGATCGGTGATGACGAGCACGGCTGGGACGACAACGGAGTATTCAACTTCGAGGGCGGCTGCTATGCAAAAGTTATCAACCTGGACAAAGAGTCTGAGCCGGATATCTACAATGCAATCAGACGTGACGCTCTGCTTGAGAATGTTACCGTTGATGCAGAAGGCAAAATTGACTTCAACGATAAGAGCGTAACCGAGAATACTCGTGTATCTTATCCGATCAACCACATTGAGAATATCGTTCGCCCGATTTCTTCTGCACCGGCAGCTAAGAACGTAATCTTCCTGTCTGCAGACGCATTCGGCGTACTTCCGCCAGTATCTATCCTGACACCAGAGCAGACTCAGTACTACTTCCTGTCCGGATTCACTGCAAAACTTGCAGGAACCGAGCGTGGAATTACCGAGCCGACTCCTACTTTCTCCGCATGCTTCGGCCAGGCATTCCTGGAGCTGCACCCAACCAAATATGCAGAAGAGCTTGTTAAGAAAATGGAGAAGAGCGGAGCAAAAGCATACCTGGTTAACACAGGCTGGAACGGAACTGGAAAACGTATCTCCATCCGTGATACCCGTGGAATCATCGATGCGATCTTAAGCGGCGCTATCAACGAAGCTCCGACTAAGACCATCCCGTACTTCAACTTTGAAGTTCCGACTGAGCTTCCGGGCGTTGATCCGGCTATCCTGGATCCTCGCGATACCTATGCTGACGCTTCCGAGTGGGAGACCAAAGCACTGGATCTGGCAGACAGATTCATCAAGAACTTTGCTAAATACGAAGGAAACGCTGCTGGTAAAGCACTTGTTTCCGCTGGTCCGCAGAAATAATTTTTCTGAATCGATCAAAGATAAGCCCCTGGCATGAAAGTGCCGGGGGCTTTTTTGAACGGAAATACAGCTCCCTGTCCGAGAAACCGTGAGGCGGCCGGTCGAACAGGGAGCTGTGTCAGGTTTGGCATTTTATTCAAAGAAGACAGATCAGCAGGACAGAAGCAGTTCGCGTACCATCTCTGCATCAAAGACAACGGAAGAAACGTGGTTGACTTCGATCTGATACAGTGCATTTGCCGCGATATGCTCGGCAGCCTGCTCGAGGTCGCGGATACCGCTTGTGTTTTCATGGCAGGCAATGACCGCATCAAGTCCTTCCGGTGTCAGAATGCACTCATCCTCTTTCATGCCGATGCGTTTTAATACCTTCGGAAGCGCATACCGCGAGAAGATAATCTTCTTTTCTTCCGGTGTGTAGTCCGGGATTTCGATGACCGCAAAACGAGACATCAGCGGAGCACTGATCTGGTCTTTGTCGTTGGCAGTTGCAATCGGATAAACGCCGACGGTCGGAATCATACACTCGATGTAGTTGTCGGTAAAGCCAAGGTTGTCAAGCAGCGTCAGCAGTACGTCCGCCGGATTTCCATTTCCTTTGCCGGAAGCAGCCTTGTCGAGCTCATTGATGATGAAGACAAGGTTCGATTCGCCCGCCATGGAGAACGCATCCATGATAATACCTGGCTTTGCATTGGCATAGATCCGGGAGCTTCCGGTGAGCTGCTCCGGGTCATTGATGGAACTCATATCGAGGGTTGTCCACGGCAGCTTTAAGATTCGGGCAACGGCGTAGGCAATCTGTGATTTTCCGGTTCCCGCCGGTCCGATCAGCAGCAGTCCGTAAGCCGGAAGCGTATGGGTACGGTTGATCTGAATAATCGTCTCGATGATTCTCTGTTTCACACGCTCCATGCCGTACAGCTCTTCATCGAGGATGCGGCGCGCTTCGACCGGGTCGATCGCTTCAAAGTAATTGCTCTTCCACTGGATATTCATCATCATGGAAAGAGCGCGCTGTGCGTGGCGGCGCTCCTCCGGGGAAACCTCGTGGGAGCGTGCGACGGCGAGATTCCGGCGTGCCCACAGGCGGATGTTGTCCGGCAGCGTTCTTCCGGCGCAGTTCATGAAATCGGTGATGGACTGAATGCTGGTGAGCTTCATGCTGTCGCCGGTTTCCTCCTGATCCTCGTCCTCGATTTCTTCTTCCGGTGCATTGCTGGCAAGGAGACGCTCGATCATAAACTGTAAAAAGCCGTCCTCGGCAGAAAGCTTTGCACCGCCGCCGAAAGCGATCTCGCGGATTTTATAAACGGCATAACCGTCTGCGGTCTGTGTTCCGGAGAGACGGACGTTGATATGGTTTTCTCCGAGCCATTTCAACAGACTGACAAAGCGGGCATCAATCTGGAGAATATCGGCGATGAAGGTTTCATCTTCCTCTTTAAATTCAAATGAGGTGCGTTTCGTCGGAGTCGTGAAAATACCGCAGGGATGATGCGGGAATTCTTTCTCTTTCGTATCCAGGACGAGAATCGGCTGTTCCGGGGAAGTGAATGGTGCGTTTGTGCGGAAAATGGTATACGTACATTCGGAAACTTTTGCTTTTTCCGGTGAATTGCTGAAATCAAAAACAGGCATAGCAGAACCCTCCTAATAAAATAATTGCTTATGAAAGCACATATAGCAATTCCAGAAAATAATGCAAAAAATTCAGCACTGCAGAACGTGAATTACTGCGTCACAGATTTTCGTCGTACCCCGGTACGCCTTCAAATCCGTTCCTTGTAATTCGCGCCCTGCCGCACTGCCTTTTTTGCGTTATTTTCTGGTCTTGCTATAGAAACAGTGTAGCACGAATTAAAAAATCCTGCAATCAATATGCAGGATTTTGTATTTTTATGAAGAAATAGAAGTTTTTTTCTGGAAATCCGGAAGCTGTACCAGCACAATTGCCGCAAACATCAGAATGCATCCGAAAAGCTCACGTCCGGAGAGCGCCTGGTGGAGAATCACCCATCCCGCAAGAACGGAGAAAACGGATTCCAGACTCATCAGAAGGGAAGCTGTCGTCGGATTCAGCCCTTTCTGACCGACAATCTGCAGTGTATAGCCAACCCCTGAGGAGAGAATTCCGGCATAGAGAATCGGCATCCAGGCGTGCAGAAGATTGGAGAGATTTACGGTCTCAAACAGCACCATGCAGACAGCCGAAAGAATGGAACACGTAAAAAATTGAATGCAGGACATCTTCACACCGTCAACAAGCGGGGAAAAATGGTCGATCACCAGAATATGTACCGTAAAACCAAGCGCGCAGGCAAGCACAAGAAGATCGCCCTTCTGTAAAGAAAACGATCCGTCCGTCATGCAGAGCAGATAGAGACCGGCGACCGCAATGAGTACAGCGAGCCATACCTTCGGCAGCACGCGCTTCCTAAAAAACAGACCGCAGACCGGAACAAGTACAATATAAAGCGCCGTAATAAAGCCGGCTTTTCCAACGGTTGTATACTGAATGCCTACCTGCTGCAATGTTGAGGCGGCAAACAGCACAATACCGCAGAGAATGCCGCCCATCCACAGCGTTTTTCTGTCAGCTGTGCGGTCTGATGAAGCCTGCTGTGCAGAGCTGCGCTTTTCCCGCGCGGAAAAAAAGGCAATCAGCGGAAGCAGGGCAAGACCGCCGAGCAGGCTGCGGGCAGCGTTGAACGTAAAAGGTCCGACGTAATCCATGCCGGTCTGCTGTGCAACGAACGCAGAACCCCAGATCGCTGCGGTAAGAAGCAGAAGCGCCGACTGCCGGTACTTATGAGAAACAGTCTTCATAATAGAAAGAACCTCCTGAAATTGATACGGTATCCATCATAGCACAAAAGAACGGAAAAAGCGAATGGAAAGACGTCGGAAAAGACAGAAAAATGGTATAAATAATCAAAATGACGAAACTGTGCAGATCTTGCGAAAACAGGACGTGTAAAAATGTACATGAAAAATCAACTTAAAAAAGCAAAACTGAGCAAATCAACCAATGCAAAATAAAAAATAGACACCAAAAACAAAAAATGGACACTGTTTTTTGGCTTGTGTTTGTATATAATGAACTCATCAAGCAAGAACGAAAACCTTAAGGAGGTAAAAAGTATGAAAAAGCGTAACATGAAAGTCCTTGCACTGCTGATGACAGTGACAATGGCAGGAACGATGCTTGCCGGATGCGGAGATAGCGGAAGCACAAGTTCCAGTTCAACAGGAGGAACCACAGCATCCTCGAGTGGAACAGCAGATGCTTCCTCAGCAAGCGAAGAAGATACCACGACAGCATCTTCCAGCAGCACAGAAGATACAAGCTCTTCTGACGATGTAGTAGGAGAACTTCCTAGAAACGAAACCCTCTACTTCGCAGGTCAGCAGTGGGGTACCGTCAATGACTACAACCCGATGTCTGCAAACTCCAACAACGCCATGGTTCTGGCACAGGGCGATGCTTCCCGTGTACTCGTATATGAGACCCTTTACATGTGGAACCCGCTGGATGCTAAAATGTATCCGCTCCTTGCAGACGGAGATCCGGTTTGGAACGATGCTCGTACCGAAATTACAGTTAAGATCAAAGCTGATGCAAAGTGGAACGACGGCACACCGGTTACTGCAAAAGACGTAGCAGCTACCTATCATGCACACGTAGACAACACATCTTCTACCGGCGCTGAGATGAAGAACTACATCGCTGATGTTGTTGCAGAAGATGACAGCACGGCAGTCTTCAAACTCGTAACCGATGATTCCGGAAAAGCTGTTAACCCGGTTCTGGCAGAGAGATATCTCCCGATGCTCTACATCTTACAGGAAAACTACCTGAACACTGTAGCAGAGAGAAACAATAACGATCCGGAAGCAATTAAACTGGACAAGATGGAAGATTTCGTATCCTCCGGTCCTTACAAAAAATACTTTGACAATGACCAGAACGTAGTTCTGATTCGTGATGATAATTATTGGGGACAGGCAGACTCCATGTGGGGCAAACTTCCAGTTCCGAAATATATTTCTCACCCGATCTTCAAAGACAACGCAGCAGCAACAACCGCATTCCAGAACGGCGATGTAGACGTTGCACAGATATTCATCACAGATCTTCAGAAACTGTGGTTAGAGCAGGATCTCCCAATCTCCACTTACATTGATGAAGCACCGTATCAGCTGTGTATGACCATGCCGACTCTGTTCTTCAACACCGAAGTAGAAGGACTTGATCAGGTAGCAGTTCGTAAAGCAATTGCTATGGCAGTTGATTACGATCAGGTTATTTCTTCTGCAATGTCCGGACAGTCCCCGACCTTCTCCGAGGTTCCGCGTTCCGTTATGAACCCGACCGATGGTGAGCAGGCAATGGTAGACCAGGATGCACTGAAAGATTATCAGTGGGCTAACGCCGATGTAGAAGGCGCTAAGAAGCTTCTTGATGACGCTGGTATCGTAGATACTGACGGAGACGGAATCCGCGAGTACAACGGAAAAGCTCTTTCCTTCAAGGCTGAGTGCCCGACAGGATGGTCTGACTGGAATGCAACTCTTGAGATCGTTGCAGCAGCAGGAAAGAACATTGGTATCAACATTGAGACCTACTTCCCAGAAGCAGCTAACTACAGCACCGATTATTCAACCGGCAACTTCGAAATTACCATGCAGTCTGGCCCTGGTACATCCATAGCTAACCCGTACATGAGATGTATGTTCTTCATGAACTCTGCTTATAACTCACTGGAGGTTAATTTCAGCGGTAACTTCGGACATTATCAGAACGACAGAGTAGACGAGATCCTTGCAGCAATCCCGCAGGAGACCGACGATGCAACTCTGAAAGGCTACTATACCGAACTCTCCCAGATTATGCTGGAAGAATGCCCGTGCGTACCTCTGATGTACAGACCTCAGCTGTTCCACGAGGTTAACGAGTCTGTATGGACCAACTATCCGCAGAAAGACGATGGAAGCAACGTTCCTCCGATGGACTGCACCGATGGTTATGGTATCGCAGCACTGTACAATCTGGAGCTGGTTGATGGCTGATCTGCCTGAAACAAAAGGAAGTACATATTAAATTGTAACAGAGGCGGCCGGAGCCGGGGTGCTCCGGTCGCTTTTAAAATCAGAAGGAGGAGTCCTCTATGAAAGGAATGAAAAAGTATTATACGCAAAAGATCATGTGGTATCTTTTGACGTTGGTATTTGCAGTACTGCTGAACTTCATTCTTCCGCGTCTGATGCCAGGCGATCCTGTTTCCGTAATTGCATCGAAATCGGTAGAAGGTATGACGGATGCAACGGCAATCCAGAAAGTATATGAAGATTATGCAGCAAAATTTGGTATTGATAAACCAATGTATGTACAGTTTTTTACCTGGGCAAAAAATGCAGTCCGCGGTGATTTCGGCGTATCTTTCAGCCAGTATCCGCGTACCGTAGGTGATATTATCTCGAGTTCGATTATCTGGACGATCTGCCTGCAGCTGCCGGCGATTATCGTCGGATGGATTCTTGGTAACCTTCTTGGCGCAATTGCAGCTTATATGAAAGGTGTTTTCGATAAAGCGATCCTTCCGGCATTCCTGTTTATCAGTAACGTACCTGCATTTGGTATGGCTACTGTACTTCTGTTCATCTTCTCACTGAAATTACATATTGCACCGTCTGCCGGAGGTTATGCAACCAGCATGATTCCGCATATGAGTGCAGCTTTCATGAAATCCGTACTTGCACATTACCAGCTTCCGTTCTGGTCCATCGTATTAATCACGATCGGCGGCCAGGCCATTGGTATGCGTTCGATGTCCATTTACGAATTAAATGCTGACTATGTAAAATACAGTCGTTTCCTTGGCATCAAAGACCATACGATTGTTAAATATGTGTTCCGTAACGCAATGCTTCCGCAGATCACCGGTCTTGCTATGTCTCTTGGTACCATGATCGGCGGCAACCTGGTAGCTGAGATGGTATTCAGTTATCCGGGACTTGGAACAACGATGCTTTCGGCAGTTACCGGCCAGGATTACCCGCTGCTTTCTGCCTGTACTTTAATTATTACCATCATGGTTCTGCTGGCAAACTTCCTCGTTGAGCTGCTGTACGCAGTTATCGACCCGCGTGTCAAAGCATCCCAGCAGGATTAGAAAGGAGAATAAGCTATGAAAAATACAATCAAACAGGTTTTTCATTCAGGAAAATTCGTGACAGGATTTGTAATCTTCTTGGCAATTCTCCTGACCATTATCATTTATCCTCTCATTGTCACAAAAGACCCGCTGGCAATGATCGGAAACGGAAACTTTTTCAAACCAGGTACCTATCTTTCGATTCAGGATACCGTAAACTCGAGCAAAACATATAAGATGAATGTCGATGCAACTGCATCCATCGTTGATAGCAAACTGACCCTGGACAACCGTTCCATGATGGCAGAGTGGCTGGAAAAATACGGCGGTGTAGATGCCAGTGAAATTGATGTTACCGATGCAGAAGGACTGATCCAGCTCTGGGAAGACAATTATGATCCAGACGCAGAGCAGAAAGGCCTTATCGCTGCAAAGAAGAAAAAATACCAGCGTCTCGATAAAGAGATTGACGGTATTCTCGAAGATGTTCCGACGATCATCGCTGAGAAAAATGAAGAGACCGGCGAGCTCGAAGAAGTTCAGAGCATCGACAGCAAACAGTATATCAACGAAAAAGATGTCATCAACCGTCAGACATTCGTTCTTGGTACCGATAACTTCGGCCGTGACGTTTTAACAGAGCTTGTTGCTGCAACGGGGACTTCCCTGAAAATTGGTCTTGTTGCCGGAACTATCGCAACCATCATCGGTCTGTTCCTTGGACTGCTGGCAGGATACCTTGGCGGAGCAGTTGATAACCTGATCCTGTTCTTCACCAACCTGTTCACAGTTATCCCGTCTTTCATTCTCCTGATCCTCATCTCCTACAGTGTAGGCGAGTCTCAGCGAGGCACTATGATGGTAGCGCTCCTGATCGGAATTACCGCATGGCCGTGGACGACACGTTCCGTACGTTCCCAGGTTATTTCCCTTCGAAACCGTGACCATGTAAACCTTTCCAAACTGTCCGGCCACAGCATGCTGCGGATTGTCTTTACTGACATTCTTCCGTACGTTGCTTCCTACGTTGTTATGGCGTTCATCCTCCAGATTTCTTCCGGAATTCTGGCAGAGGCACAGCTTTCCATGATCGGACTTGGACCTGCAACAACAAAGACCGCAACACTTGGCCTTATGATGAACTGGGCAACACAGTACAATGCACACTTAAATGGTGCATGGTGGGCTTATTTCCCGGTAATTCTTGTAATCGCACTTATTTCATTCTCTCTGAACCTGATGAACACCGGTCTTGACCAGGTATTCAACCCGCAGTTAAGAGACTAAGGAGGCAGCTATGGGAAAAGTAATGCTGGAAGTAAACAATCTGAAAACGAAATATGTAACTCGTTTTCATGAAGATGTATACGCCGTAGACGGAGTCTCCCTGAAGATTGAGGAGGGAAAATCCCTCGGTGTAGCCGGTGAGTCCGGCTGTGGTAAATCGACGCTGGCGCTGTCCCTGATGGGCTATTATTTCGCACCGCTTCACTACATCAGCGGCGATATTATCGTAGATGGAAAAAAGATTTCCGGATTGAAACCAGATGACGTCCGGAAAAATATCCTGGGCAATGAGATCGCCTACATTCCGCAGGCAGCTATGAACGCCCTGAACCCGACACAAAAAATTATCCGTTTCGTAGAAGACGTTATCCATGCACACGATCCGAAAATGCCGAAAAAAGACATTTTCGATCTGGCAAAAGAGCGTTTTGAAATCTTAGGTCTGCCGGAAGAGGTTCTGCAAAAACACGCTGTAGAGCTTTCCGGTGGTATGAAACAGAGAACGGTAATTGCAATTTCCACCATCCTTTCTCCGAAGGTACTGATCGCCGATGAGCCGTCATCCGCGCTGGATGTAACTTCCCAGAAGATGGTTATCAAAATGATGCGTGACTTGATGGAAAAAGGATTCATCAAATCCATGATCTTTATCACCCATGAGCTGCCGCTTCTTTACAACGTAACCGACGATATCATGGTTATGTATGCCGGCCAGATCGTTGAAAAAGGTACCGCAAAAGAAATGGTATTCGATCCGCTCCATCCATACTCCAAAGGTCTGATGGGATCCATCATCGTTCCGGAGGAAGGTGTCCGCGAGCAGAAGCTGACCGCAATCCCGGGAACTCCTCCGAACCTGAAACATCCGCCGGAAGGCTGCCGTTTCGCAGACCGCTGTCCGTATGCACAGCCGACCTGCCGCGGTATGAAACCAGATGTCATCGAGCTGCCGAACGGAAGAGAGTACCGCTGCCTGATGTCTGAGAGAAAGATTCGGGAGGTGTATGCAAATGTATGACAATAAAAATCAGAAACCATGCCTTTCCGGAAGAGGCGTAACCAAAGTATTTGGCTTTGGTGATACAAAAACAGTCGCTGTAGATCATGTGGATTTTGATTTCCACGAGGGCGAATTTGTTTCCATTGTAGGAGAATCCGGTTCCGGAAAAACAACGCTTTCCAAGATGCTACTCGGACTGATCAGCGTTACCGAGGGTGAGATTGATTTCCAGGGCAAGCCAAGAGATATCTCGAGCGGAAAGAAGAAAAAAGAGTACTGGAAAGGAATCCAGGCAATTTTCCAGGATCCGTTTGCATCCTATAATATGTTCAAACGTGTAGATTCCGTTCTTCTTGACTGCATCAACATGCGCGGAGATAAGGATCTGCCGAAAGAAGAAAAAGAGCGTCTGATGACGGAGGCCTGCAGTTTTGTTAACCTGAAATACGCAGAGCTGACGAATAAATATCCATTCGAGCTTTCCGGAGGCCAGATGCAGCGACTGATGATCGCACGTATTTTCCTTCTGAAACCGAAGATTCTGCTTGCCGACGAGCCGACCTCCATGATTGATGCCTGCTCCCGTGCAACCATCCTTGACATGCTGCTGAAGCTGCGTGATGAGATCAACATGACGATCATCTTCATCACCCACGATATTGGTCTTGCTTACTATGTATCCGATAATGTTTACATTATGGAGCATGGAAAATTTGTAGAGTCCGGTCCGGCAGAAGAAGTCATTCTTCACCCGACGGCAGAGTATACCAAACGACTGATCAGCGACGTGCCGAAGATTTACGAGCCGTGGGATCTGACGACGGTATAAAAACGATACGAAGGCGTTCCTCCAAAAACAATGCCTTGCGTAGTATATGAGTCTTGCGAACAGGAAGGCGGTGCACTTTTTCGAAAGTGTACCGCCTTTCTTGATGTGTAAAAAAGGATAAAGAAAAAAGGAAGCAATTTTCGCCAGAAAAATTGATTTTTGAAGAGAAAACTGGTAAAATTGATGAGGTTAAGGGACGAAAAAGGATAGCGGGGGATGAAAAATGCTGGACTGGTTTCGGGGTCTGCGGCTCAATCAAAAATTTATAGTCACAATGCTGCTCTGTATTTTTATACCGATTTTTGCGCTGCTCTGTTTCGGCTTCTGGAGCATAAAGAACAATGCGGTAGACCACAGTGTAAATGAGGCGGTAACAGAGACGGATCTTATCTGCGCAGAGATCAATGCGAAGGCGCGTTCCTGTTCGGTGATCGTCGATACCCTGGAAGAATATGACCCGCTGGAGAAATATCTTCTGCGCGTCCGCAGCGGAGATACAATTTCGGAAGCGTATTATAAACAGTTTCAGAACAGCAGCATCAGCATCATCGACAAGATGCAGGAGTCGATGCCGGAGCTGTATCAGATCCGGGTTTTTGCGATGACGGATGAATTTCAGGAGCAGCCGCCGATTCTGTATCAGCAGAGCAAAATGAAAAGCTGTTCCTGGTACCGGAGATTCCAGGGCGGCGGCCAGTGGTTTTTTGATCTGGCGGAAAAGGATCTGGAAACCGGAAAAGAAAAAGCAGGACCGCATCTGATGACGTATGTGCGGGAGCTGAAAGACGGCAATGGCGGAAGACTTGGCATTATTGAGGTTTCCATGCGCATGACGGATGTGTTTCCCAAGATCTATCGTTCCGATGACAGCAGCTGGGCATGTTTCGTGGATGAAAATAAGAAGCTGTATGACTGCCAAAAGACGACGGCAGCCTGTATGTGGCAGGAATACCGCGGCCTGATCCTGTTCCGGGCGGGAATCCGGAAAGGAGAAGAGAGTGAGCAGAGCGCAGTGGTCGGAAAGAAAAACGTGGCGATTGTACTGCGGAAGGTGGAACGGGTCAACGGAATGCTGGTAACGCTGACCAATATCGATGATGCGACCGGAAATATTCTGGAAAAGCAGCAGAGAATGCTGTTTCAAATCGCAGTTTTCGGTCTGCTCCTGATTGTGATTGTCAATCTGATTGTACGGCGGCTGCTGAAAGAATTTTATGATATTCTTGCCACGATGCGACAGATTGACAGCGGCGCGACAAAATTTAAACAGAATTACCGCGCGGAGGAGATGCGCGAGATGAGCTACGGTCTGAACGGCATGCTTGAGCGGATTCAGAAGCAGAACGAGGAGAGTGTGAAGCGCGAGGCGGTCTTAAAGGACACGGCGATCCGCGCAATGCAGAACCAGATCAACGCGCATTTTATCTATAACGTGCTGGAATCCATCAAGATGATGGCGGAAATCGAGGAGCAGTACACGATTTCCGATTCCGTGACGGCGCTTGGTGAGATGCTTCACTACAATATGAGGTGGAATACGTTCCTTGTTACGGTGCAGGATGAAATGAATTACGTGCAGAATTACGTAGAACTGATGAATCTGCGGTATGACTTTACGATTACACTCTCCATCCAGATGCCGGAGGATCTGTACCGGCAGGATATTCCCAAGATGTCGCTGCAGCCGATTGTGGAGAATGCAATCACGCACGGCATTGAAGCCCTTGATGCGGATGCGGTGATCGAGATCCGCGGCATCAAGCATGAGAGCAGCTTTGAAATAGAAATTACCGATTCCGGTGCAGGCATGACAGAGGATCAGCTTCAGATTCTGCGGCGCAAGCTGAATGTGCGTCTCAATTCCGATGCCCCCCCAAAGCACGGAATCGGGCTTCGAAATGTGCAGGACCGCATCCACATCCAGTTTGGCACGCGGTATGGACTTTCGGTCTATGCAAAAGAACATTGTTATACGAAGGTGAGCATTCATCTTCCGATTACAAGGGGCAGCGCTCCCTGATTAGTGAGGAAAAATCATAGGGGAAGAGGAAGAAAAAGAAATGAATACATTACTGGTAGTAGAAGATGAAAAACTGATCCGGCAGGGGATTGTGGCGATGATCCGGCGGTGCAATGTGCCGATCGGACAGATTCTGGAGTGCAGAAATGGTGAAGAAGCACTGGAAATTCTGAAAGAACAGAAAGTGGATGTGATGTTTACCGACATCCGCATGCCGAAGATGGACGGCATTACGCTGGTTGAAAAAATGGAGGAACTGCCGGACAAGCCGATGGTGATTGTCTTAAGCGGCTACGATGAGTTCTCCTACGCTGTCGAGATGATGAAGCACGGCGTGCGGGACTATATTTTAAAACCGATCAAGCGCGAGGTGATTGAAAAGCTGCTGGAAAACCTGGAACGGGAGCTTTCCGAGACAAAGGAGACGAAAGAAGAGGAAGAGCGTTGCTTTCTGAACCAGCTCCGCTATCTGATAATGAATGCGGAACTGGCCGAGGACAGCGAATGGCAGGATATGGAGAGCCGGATCCGGCATCACATCGGGGACGGGCCGTTCCGGATTCTGGTGACGAGCATGGCGAACGGACAGCGGTTTTCCAACTGCGGCGGCATTATGCTCGAAGGTGTGGAAGGCGGTGTCCTCTATCTGCTTCCCGTTTCGGAGACGGAGCGGATTATCGCGGAGCGGGATGAGCGGTTCTGCCTTGGTGTGGGCCGGGAGCACCGCTCGGTGATGGAAATTCCGGAGGCGTACCAGGAGGCGGTGCAGGCGCGGAAAATTGCATTCCTGCGTAATAATCCAGTGGAAGAGTACCGCGAGGTTTCGTTTGGCGAGAAGCCGGAGCTGGCACAGTTTCAGCAGAAATTCCTGCTTCAGGTTCCGACGGACCGTGTGGATGCAGCACTCAAAAAGATGCGGAACTGGTACTTTGAGGGAGAGCATCAGCTCGTCTCGCCGTTTCAGCTTCTTGCGGTTACTGATGCGATCTGCAAGGAACTGGACCGCAGCTACCGCGTAAAAGAGAAGCAGGAGAAATGTCCGCGTCCGCCGCAGTACCGGAATGCCGGACTGTTTCTGGATGCTTTCGAGGACTGGGTGCATGCCTGCCGGGAGGAGATGCAGTGCCAGAGTGCCGGGGAAGAGAAGATGGAGGCGGCGCTCGCCTACATCCGCGAAAATTATGCAAAAGATCTGAATATGGCGATGGTTTCGAACCATATCTGCATGAATTATTCGCTGTTTTCAACAGCGTTTAAAGAGTATACCGGTGTGAATTTTGTGAATTATCTGAAGGATATCCGGCTTGCAGAGGCAAAGCGGCTGCTGATCCAGACGGATGACAAGGTTGCGGAGATTGCAAAGCGGGTCGGTTTTGAGAATGACAAGCACTTTATGAAGTCCTTCAAGGCGGTGTGCGGCGTGTCCCCGTCAGAATTTCGAAGAGATTACAAAATGACTGCGGCCGGAAAGGGAGGACAGGACGAAGATGAGTGAAACAGCAAAGAGAGAAAAGGGCAGAATCCGGCAGCTGGCGAGGTATTACATTCCGTATAAGGGACTGTTTTTTACCGACATGTTTTTTGCAATGCTCGGTGCCGCCATCACGCTGGTAATTCCGCTGATTGTGCGGTATATCACGAGTACGGTTGTGGAAAAACCGCTGGAACAGGCGACGGGTGAGATTATCCGCCTCGGCGTGCTGATGATTGCGATGGTGCTGGTGGAGATGTACTGCAACTTCTATATTGCCTATTACGGCCATGTGATGGGTGCACGGATTGAGCACGATATGCGGAATGAGATTTTCGGCCATTACCAGAAGCTGTCGTTTGCGTTTTTTGATAACCAGAAGGTCGGCCATCTGCTGTCGCGTATTACGAGCGATCTGTTCGACATCAGTGAGCTTCTGCACCACGGACCGGAGGATATTGTCATTTCATTTATCAAGCTGATCGGCGCGATGATTATTCTGTTTGTGGTAAATCCGATGCTGGCGTGTGTGCCGCTTGTTGTGATTGTGGTAATGCTGGTGTTTGCATTGGTGATGAACAGCCGCATGAAGAGTGCGTTTAAGGAAAACCGCCGCAGAATTGCGGACATCAACAGTCAGATTGAGGACAGCCTTTCAGGCATCCGTGTTGTCAAATCGTTCGGAAATGAGACGGAGGAGATGCGGAAATTTAATGCGGGAAATGACCGCTTTGTCGATTCGAAGAAGGTCAGCTACCGCTATATGGGTATTTACAACTCGGGAATGGGTGCGTTTTCAACGCTGATCACGGTGATTTCACTGATTGTCGGTGCGCTGCTGATGACAGGCGGAAAGCTTGGCGCGGCGGATCTGGTTACGTTTCTTCTGTACATCAACAACTGTACGGATCCGGTGAAAAAGCTGGTGAACTTTACGGAGCAGTTCCAGAATGGTTACTCTGGATATGAACGTTTCCTGGAAATCATGAGTATCGCACCGGATATCCAGGACAAACCGGATGCACTGCCGATGAAGGATGTACAGGGTGAGGTAACATTTGAAAATGTTTCGTTCCATTATGAGGAGTCGAAGGAGAATGTGTTAAGCAACGTAAATCTGCATGTCCCGGCCGGCGACTATGTGGCACTCGTCGGCAGCTCTGGCGCCGGAAAGACGACGCTCTGTTCGCTGATTCCGCGTTTTTACGATGTGACAGAAGGACGGATTCTGCTGGATGGAAAAGATATCCGCGATGTGAAATTAAAGGATCTGCGCGATGAGATCGGTATTGTGCAGCAGGATGTGTATCTGTTTGCGGGAACGATCATCGACAACATTCGCTACGGCAGACCGGATGCGACCGACGAGGAGGTCATCCGCGCAGCGAAAGCGGCCAATGCACATGAATTTATCATGGAGCTGGCGGACGGCTACGACACCGATATCGGTCAGCGCGGCGTAAAACTCTCCGGCGGCCAGAAACAACGGCTTTCCATCGCCCGCGTATTCCTCAAAAACCCGCCAATCCTGATTTTCGACGAGGCAACCTCAGCGCTCGACAACGAAAGCGAAAAAGTCGTCCAGAAATCTTTGGAGCTTCTGGCGAAAGACCGGACAACCTTCGTGATTGCGCATCGGCTGTCCACAATCCGGAATGCAAAGCGGATTCTGGTGCTGACGGAGAATGGAATTGCGGAGGAAGGCACACATAAGGAACTGCTCGCGAAGGGCGGGATTTATGCGCATCTGTATGAGATGCAGTTTTGATGACAGAAAGGCAGCGGAAGAGAAACCGCTGCCTTTTTTGACACTTTCTTATTTTCTTCATACTCTATAATGAACAGAAAATGAAAGAGGAACATGGTATGGATTCATCCCGTATGAATCGCGGCTGCTGCGGTGCGAACAATATGCAGAACCGCCGCGCCGCTTCAAACAATATGGAAATGAAGATGGAACCAAGGAATTTCCCGCGGAAAATGCAGCATGTAGATCATATGATACCTGCGATGGCATACGTTCCGATGCAGCGGTTTGAACAGATCTATGATCTTTCCACTGCATTAAAAAATGGAACCTTATTCCCGGAACTCTGTAAACCATTCTGTGGAAAGGGAGGAGGACAGTGCTTATGATGCCGCAGATGCCATCCCGCGAAAAGCTGCTCGCCTGGATTGACCAGGTCAGCTTTGCCGTTGTTGAAATGAACCTTTACCTCGACACCCACCCGGAGGATGAAGATGCACTTGCCTTTTTCCGTGAAAAGGTGGAGCTTCGAAAAGAAGCACTGAAACAATACGCCGAACAGTACGGCCCGCTCACGATCGATACCGCCAATGACCGCATGAGCCGTTCCTTCGAATGGGTTATGCAGCCCTGGCCGTGGGAAGTCAACCGGAAAGGAGAGTGCTGACGTATGTGGAATTATGAAAAACGCCTCGAGTATCCTGTAAACATCACGACACCAAACCCCAAAATCGCCCAAATTATCATGAGTCAATACGGTGGCCCCGACGGAGAGATGGGAGCTTCCATGCGGTATCTGTCTCAACGTTTTACGGCACCAAATCGGATTGTAGCAGGTGTTTTAAATGACATCGGGACAGAAGAACTCGCACACCTTGAGATGGTTTCAACGATCGTTCATCAGCTCACCTGCAATCTTTCTCTGGAAGAAATTCAGAACTCTGGTTTTGCCAATTACTATGTAGACCACACAACTGGCATCTGGCCGCAGGCGGCTGGCGGAGTTCCGTTTAATTCTTGTGAGTTCCAGTCGAAAGGTGACCCTTTGACAGATTTGTTCGAAGACCTCGCTGCAGAGCAGAAAGCACGGTCAACGTATGATAACATCCTTCGTTTGGTAAAAGATCCTGAAGTTGCAGATCCGATTCGTTTCCTGCGGGCGCGTGAAGTTGTGCATTTCCAGCGTTTCGGTGAAGCACTGCGTTCTGTACAGGACGAATTGAATTCGAAGAACTTTTATGCGTTTAATCCGTCGTTTGATGCAAAGACTTTCTGTGCGGCACCGCAGCCAGGGGCAGGTCAGGGGAATTGCTGCACAAGATAGTAAATTAAAAATCAAAGAACAGCACATCACTGGAAAATCCCATCTGAAAAACAGGTGGGATTTTTTGGTTTACAGTAAGAAAATCTTATCCAGTCGTAAATCGTTATCCCATCATAATATAGAAAAAAGACTTTCAAGAACAGAACAGTCAGAAAGGATGTTCCATGGAAGCAATGAATTATGTAAAGCCCGAACTCATCGTCGTTGCGTTCGTGTTGTATTTTTTCGGTGTTGCTCTGCGGCAGGCGCAGGCGGTGAAGAATAAGTACATTCCGCTGATCTTAGGCGGCATCAGCATGGTGCTGTGTGCGGTTTGGGTGATGGCGACGAGTGAGATTGAGACGGCGAAGGAGGGGGCGATGGCGGTTTTTACGGCGGTCACGCAGGGGATTCTGGTGGCGGGGCTGAGCAATTATGTGAATCAGATTATCAAGCAGATCCATAAGCCGGAGTGAACGGCGCTTCAAAAAAATCTGTGTTACGCCGGAGCAGTCTGAACCGGCAGAAAGGGGAGAATATGAGAATTGATCGGTCGTATCTTGGCAATCAGAATACGTATGCGGAAAACAATCCCAAATGTATCGTAGTCCACAACACCGACAACTTTGCAGCAGGTGCCGATGCGCGGGCACATGCGAGAGCACAGCATGACGGGAATTTCCAGAACATTTCCGCGCACTATTACGTTGATGACGGTGATACGGCCTACCAGGCGGCGCCGCACAGCCGGGGGTGCTGGCATGTCGGCATTAATTACGGCGGAAAAAATCTGTTTCAGCAGTACGGCAACAAGAACAGCATCGGCGTGGAGATGTGTGTGCAGGCCGGGTATAATTATGAAAAAGCATTTGAGAACACTGCGGCACTGGTGCGGGAGATCATGCGGGAGACGGGGATTCCGCTGGAAAGAGTCTACCGTCATTATGACATCTGCAGCAAATACTGTCCGAGCCAGATCATGAACCGCGGCGACTGGGACCGCATGAAGCGGATGATCGGAAGCGGTGCAGGAAGCACAGGAACGGGAACAGCAGGCAGCGGAACAGGAAAAACGTATGCGCCAGGAATCTATCAGGTACAGACAGCAGCTCTCAACATCCGCCAGGCACCGGATGCGGACAGTAGGATTGCCGGAACGATCCGGGATCAGGGAAGCTACACGGTGACGGAAATCCAGAACACAAGCTGGGGACGGCTTCTCTCAGGGGCAGGCTGGATCAACTGCCATACAGCGTACTGCCGCTATGCCGGTCCCGCAAAAGAAAAATCGGCAGAGACAGCAAAGTCATCCGGAAAGACAGTCGCAGAGGACGGAATATGGGGTGAAAGTCTGACGCGCCGTCTGCAGGAACTTTTCGGCACGCCGCAGGACGGAAAAATCAGCAATCAGCTGGCTGCCAACCGGAAATTCTGCGATGGCATCACAGCCGCCGAGTGGGACAATACGCCAAAAGGCGGATCGGCACTTGTAAAAGAAATGCAGAAATGGGCATCGGCCGGCATGGACGGCTATATCGGTCCGCAGACAATCCGCGCCTGGCAGAAAAAACTCGGCACGCCGATCGACGGCACAGTAAGCAGCCCATCCGCCATGGTAAAAAACTGCAGAAGTGGTGCAACCAGAAATAGAAAAAAGAATACTCAAAGACCCGGTTTTGTGTTATACTGAAAAATAGTTTAGAATGAACAGAAAGAAAAAGAGCTTCAAAAAAGACTCGAAGTGTCAAATGTAAAATACAAAAGAGAAAAAATAAAGGTAATTTTTGCATACAGATTCATCGGGGGGAATTGCGGCTGACAGGAGAGAACAACAGCAGATGAGAAAAAAGGCAGTAAAAAATGCAGGAATGATACGAATTTATCTGAATATGGCATGGAAACTTTTGCAGAAAAACCTGCTTAGTATCGTGATATTTGAGACGGTCTACCGCCTGTTTTCCAGCCAGCTCGTTTCAAGACTCGCCAATGCGGCGATCAACTTTTCCTTAAAACAGCTGGGAACGAGTTATATGACATCGGAAAACTTTAACAAGATCATGCTGCATCCGCTGACCCTTCTGCTGATTTTTGGAATTCTGCTTGTCTTCTTTTTCTGCATGCTGTTTGAAATCTATGCCGTCATGGCGGCTCTGGAGGCCTCCTGGAAACGAAAACGGATTTCCGTTCCTGTCATGATGCTTGCCGGCGGAAGAGGAGCCGCACAGTTTGTGCGCGCCCGCCCGTGGACCTGGTTTTTCTACATGGCAGCGAGCTTCCCGTACCTCTGGCTGCATAGCAGCTACAGCGCCATCCGCAGTATGAAACTGCTTCAGGTTTCCCTGACGAAGATTTTCAATGCCTTCCCGGCATACTGGATCCCGGTGGTGCTGACGGTTCTGCTTGTCGCGTTCTCGTTTGTGTTTTCCTACACCATCCCGTTTCGGTGCATGATGACGGAAAAAGAGAAAAATACCCATCTGCGGGTGCGCCAGACACTGGAAAAACGCGTGCTGCGCGAGCTTGGCATCAACGTCTCCTTCCAGGTGATGATTTTTCTGATTACGTGGGTTCTGTATCTGATTTTCGGAACGGCTGTTGTTGCCTATGCAAAGCTGGTGAAAACGCCGTCTACCGTTGTCAGTACCGTCATCGTCTACGGCGACTGGGTCAAATCGACAATGAGTCTGATCGGCGGAGCATTCGGCCTTGTCGGAAGCATTACGTATCTGTATCTGATTTTCATCCGTTCTTCCCGAAAGGGCTACCAGAAAAGCCGGACGACGAAAAAGCCGCGCTCAAAGCTGGTGCGCACCTTCTGCGGTCCGGTAACGGCGGTGGTTCTCACGATCACCATGCTGGCAGGAGAAACGGTTTATCTTGTATATGCCATGCGCGCAACACGTGCAGAGGCAACGGCTTCCTCCCAGTACATCTCGGTATCGGCACACCGGGGCGGGGCCAGAAAAGCGCCGGAAAATACGATGAGCGCGATCAAATATGCAGTGGACAGCATGTCGGATTACGCGGAGATCGATGTACAGGAGACGAGTGATGGAGAGATTGTCCTTCTGCACGACACGAACCTGAAGCGGACAACCGGTCTGAACGCCAGCATCTGGACCCTGACCTATGATGAGATCAGCCAGCTCGATGCTGGTGTACGATTCAACAAAAAATTCCGCGGCGAACAGATTCCGAAGCTGGAAGAAGTCATCGCGTACGCGAAAGGAAAAATCAACCTGAATATCGAAGTAAAATACAACGGCCACAACCAGAATATTGTCAAAAAAGTGGTGAAAATCATTGAGGACAATGACTTTGTGGATCAGTGTGTGCTGACTTCCATGAACTACAATTTCCTCAGGCAGGCGAAGAAAATCAATCCGGATATCAAGACCGGGTATACGATGAAAATGTCGTACGGAGGCCTGGAGGATATGGACGCGGCGGACTTCTTTTCTGTAAAATATACGTACATCACAGAAAGCTTTGTAGAGCATGCGCACAGTCTTGGTAAAGAAGTCTGTGCCTGGACGCTGAATTATCAGGGAGATATGCAGCGGATGGTCAACTGCGGCGTGGACAACATTATCACGGACGATCCGGAACTGGTGCGTAAGGTTATCCTTGGAACGACCGACCGAAATCCGGGCTTTGTCAGCCTGCTTGGCTACGCACTGAAATAAATGGAGTAAAACAATGGAGGTGGAAACTTCATGGCAGAGAAAGTAAACATGCCATCCCAGAAGAAAGAAAAGAAGAAAAAGAGGAAGAAAAAACTTCCTTCGGATTTTTATGATTATAACCTGCTGGCCTGCACTATTTTGCTGGTCAGCTTCGGACTGATTATGCTGTACAGCGCGAGCGCCTACGAGGCGGCCAGCACATTCAAGGGAAATGATATGTATTATTTCACGCATCAGGCGGGGCTTTCTGCTATTGTTCTGGTGGGGATTGTGATATTGTCGAAGTTTGTAGATTATCATAGTGTATGGTTCCAGCGGATTGCAGCACTGGTATACTGGGGAAGTCTCCTTCTGATGGCGGCGGTAAGGTTTACGCCGCTTGGTTATGAAGCCTACGGGGCGAGAAGATGGCTCCGGATCGGCGGTGTCAGTCTTCAGCCTGCGGAGATTGGAAAGCTGGGGCTGATTCTGTATTTGCCATACATTATCCTGAAGATGGGAAAAAATATGCGTACCAGCCGCGCCAAAGCGATTGTCCTCGGACTTGGCGTGCTGCAGGCGCTGGCTGCGTGGATTCTGACGGACAACCTGAGTACCGCCATTATTCTGGGACTCATCGCCTGCGTCATTTTGTTTCTGGCGGACCCGGAGGTAAAATTTTATGCGCGTGTGATTCCGGGCGCGGCGGTAATTGGCGTTCTTGCGATTATCATTTTAAAAAATAATCTGCAGATCTTTGAAAGAATAGGCGGTGACTTCCGGTCGAACCGTATCTATGAATGGCTTTCCGGAGGCAGCTATCAGATTCTGCAGGGACTTTATGCGATTGGCTCCGGTGGATTTCTCGGAAAAGGACTTGGCAACAGTACGCAGAAGATCACAACAATTCCGGAAGCACAGAACGATATGATCTTCTCGATCATCTGCGAGGAGCTTGGAATATTTGGCGCGCTTCTTGTATTGCTGCTGTTTGGCTACCTGCTGTACCGCCTGTTTGTGGTTGCACAGAATGCGCCGGACGCGTATGGAATGCTGATGGTGAGCGGCGTTTTTGCACATATTTCCATTCAGGTTATTCTGAACCTGTGCGTCGTTCTGAAGCTGATGCCGGCAACGGGAATTACCCTTCCGTTTATCAGTTACGGAGGAACATCGGTGCTCTTTATCCTGACGGAAATCGGCATTGCCCTGTGCGTCTCCCGCTTTATTGTGTTCCAGGAGGGAAAGAGCGGAGAAGGAGAGGCACCGGCGGAAGAACAGTAAAAGTAGAAAAATCTATTGACAAATGCCGGAATAACAGATACACTTTTTTCGAAAGAAATACTGGCTGCCGGGTAGAGGCAGGAAGGAGCAGAACAATGTTAGAAAAGATAAAAGAAATTTTAGTAGAACAGCTCAACTGTGATGCAGACAGCATCAACGAAGATACCTCTTTTAAAGATGATCTGGGAGCAGATTCCCTGGATCTCTACGAGATGGTTATGGCATTAGAAGACGAGTACGGAATTGAAATCGACACCGACGAACTGACAGACCTTTCTACCGTCGGCGACTTTATGGAATATATGAAACAGCACGGCGTAGAGGTCTGAAAAAGAGCATTGCCGCTGGCAAAAGTGGAAGGATGGTACAGCTCGGAAGAAACGCCGGGCTGTTTTCCATTCTAAATAAATGGTGGAAGGGAACAGACAAAAGGATTGTTCCAGAAAAAGCAGAAATCAGGAGAAAAGAAAAATGAGCAATGTAAAAACAAGATTTGCACCGAGCCCGACAGGCCGGATGCATGTAGGAAACCTGCGTACTGCCCTGTATGCGTATCTGATCGCAAAACACGATGACGGAACCTTTATGCTCCGCATCGAGGACACCGATCAGGAGCGTTTCCAGGAAGGCGCACTTGATATCATCTACCGCACCTTAAAAGAGACCGGTCTGGTACACGACGAGGGACCGGACAAAGACGGCGGCTGCGGCCCGTACGTACAGAGCGAGCGTAATGCAGCAGGCCTGTACCTGAAATACGCAAAACAGCTGGTAGAGCAGGGTGATGCCTATTACTGCTTCTGCGATGCAGAGCGCCTGAGCCAGTGCAGACGTAACGTAGGCGGAAAAGAAATCTCCATCTACGACAAACACTGCCTTGGTCTTTCCAAAGAGGAAGTAGAGGCCAATCTGGCAGCCGGCAAACCGTACGTCATCCGTTTCAATATGCCGACCGAAGGAACAACCACTTTCCATGATGAGATCTACGGAGACATCACCGTAAACAACGAGGAGCTGGAAGACCTGATCCTGATCAAATCCGACGGATATCCGACCTACAACTTCGCAAACGTCATCGACGACCATCTGATGGGCGTAACTCACGTTGTCCGCGGTAATGAGTATCTGTCCTCATCCCCGAAATACAACCGTATTTACGAGGCATTTGGCTGGGAAGTTCCAGTTTACGTACACTGTCCGCTGATCACCAACGAGGAGCATCAGAAGCTGTCCAAACGCTGCGGCCATTCTTCTTATGAAGACCTGATCGATCAGGGCTTCTTAAAAGATGCCATTGTCAACTTCGTAGCCCTTCTTGGCTGGAGTCCGGAAGGAAACCGCGAGATCTATTCTCTCGAGGAGCTGGTGAAAATCTTCGATTACCACCACATCAGCAAATCACCGGCCGTTTTCGATATGACAAAACTTCGCTGGATGAACGGCGAGTACATGAAGGCAATGGACGACGAGAAGTTCTACGAGATGGCGCTTCCGTACATCCAGAAGACGATCCACCGTCCGCTCGATTTCAAGAAAATCGCAGCCATGGTAAAAACAAGAATCGAAGTATTTCCGGATATCGCAGATCTCATCGATTTCTTCGAGGAAGTTCCGGAGTACGACGCTTCGATGTACACCCACAAAAAGATGAAGACAAACGAGGAGACTTCCCTTGCACTTCTGCAGGAAGTAAAACCGCTGCTGGAAGCACAGGAAGATTTCAGCAATGATGCTCTCTTTGAGATGCTCAGCGCATTCGGAAAAGAAAAAGGATACAAGACCGGTTATATCATGTGGCCGATCCGTACCGCTCTTTCCGGAAAACAGATGACACCGGCCGGCGCAACCGAAATCCTTGAGGTTCTGGGAAAAGAGGAGTCTCTTGCCCGCATCGACAAAGCGATTGAGAAATTATCCAAATGATATATAATGATTCACAGAAAAAAGCGGTGATGCATACCACCGGCCCCATGATGGTCCTTGCCGGACCGGGGTCGGGGAAAACCGCGGTGATTACGGGGCGGACCTGTCAGCTTACAGCAAGCGGCATTTCCGCCTCTCGTATTCTTGTCGTAACGTTTACGCGTGCGGCGGCAAAAGAGATGAAAGAGCGGTATTTGAAGGCGGCAGGGAAAGCGAGTACCCAGGTCACCTTTGGAACGTTCCACGGGGTATTCTACGCGATCCTGCGCCATACCTACCGTATGTCCGGCAACAATATTCTAAGCGAGGAAGAGAAAAAGCGGCTGATGCGCGAGCTGGTCAACCATTATGCCAGAGACCTGGAGGAAGAAGATCTCGAGGAAAATCTGGCGCGCGAAATCAGTACCGTGAAGAACAATCAGATCCCGCTTGAACATTACTATTCCGCCTGCATGCCGCAGGAAAAGTTCCGGGAAATCTATGAGGCGTATGAAAAATGGCGGAAAGAGAACAAAAAGCTCGATTTCGATGATCTGATGGTGCAGTGCAAACGTCTCTTTCTGGAGCGTCCGGAGGTCCTCTGTGCCTGGCAGCAGAAATTCCAGTATATCCTGATTGACGAGTTTCAGGATATCAGCCCCGTGCAGTATGAGATTGTGCGGATGCTGGCGCTGCCGGAAAATAACCTCTTTATTGTCGGGGATGATGACCAGTCGATTTACCAGTTCCGCGGGGCAAAGCCGGAGATCATGCTGAATTTTCCGAAGGATTACCCGGGCGCGGCGCAGGTAGTGCTCGATAAAAATTACCGTAGTACGGAATTTATCGTGAAGCGGTCCCAATGCCTGATCCACCACAACAAAAAGCGGTATGAAAAGGCAATTTCCACCGACAATGAGAAAGGTGCTCCGGTTGCGATCCGGGGATATAAGAACCCGCGGGAGGAGATGCGCGCCGTTGCAGAGGAGCTGCGGGAAGCGGAGAAAAACGGCTGTCCGTATGAGGAGATGGCGCTGTTGTTCCGTACGAATCTTGGCTGCCGTACCGCAGTAGAAGAGCTGATGGAAGCGCAGATCCCGTTCCAGATGCGGGATGCCCTGCCGGATCTCTACGACCACTGGATTGCCAAAGATCTGCTGACGTATCTGAATCTTGCGATGGGAAGCCGCAAACGCGGTGAGTTCTTAAAGATTGCCAACCGGCCGAACCGTTATCTGTCGCGGGATGCCTTTGAGGAGGCGGTCGTTTCGTTCGATGCACTTCTGGAATATTACGAAGAAAAAGACTGGATGTGCCAGCGGATCCGCAAACTGGAGCAGGATATCACGACGCTGACGCATTTATCGCCGTTCGGCGCGGTCAATTACATCCGCTATGCGATCGGCTATGAACAGTATGTGAAGGAATATGCCGCATACCGCCATTTGAAAGAGGACGATTTGATTTCCGTTCTGGACGAGCTGCAGGAGGCGGCAAAGAGCCAGAAAAGCATCGAGGGCTGGTTTGCACATATTGAGGAATACCAGCAGAAGATGAAGGAAAAACAGAAGCAGCGCGCAGAGAGTGCGGAAGGAGTTACGGTTTCCACCCTGCACAGCGTCAAGGGACTCGAGTACGACAAGGTCTATCTTCTTGACGTCAACGAGGGCGTAATGCCGTACCAGAAAGCAGTCCTTGCGGAGGCGATCGAGGAGGAGAGGCGGATGTTCTACGTCGGAATGACGCGCGCCCGGAAGGAGCTGACCCTCTGCTATGTTGAGGAGCGGTTTGAAAAGAAAGTCGAGCCGTCCCGGTTTCTGGACGAGGTGATATCGTAAATCGTAAGCGTTGTGCAAATCGGCAAAAATAAATTTTCTAATTGATAAAATTTTAACAAATAAAACATTGACAAAGTTTTAACAATAAAGTATAGTAATACCTGTAAGCGGGAACAATAAAACAACCGCAAAGCGAGGAGGAAATCATTATGAAAATTTTATTTTACGATACCCAGAACTACGACAGAGAATCTTTCGACCGAACCAAAGAGCAGTTTCCGGACATTGAAGTGGAATATTTAAAAACCGGCCTTGCTGCAAGAACCGCTTCCCTGGCAAAGGGCTACGATGCTGTGTGCGCCTTCGTAAACTCCGATGTCGGAACAAAAACCGTAGAAGCACTGCATGAGGCAGGCGTCAAGCTGATCCTGATGCGCTGCGCAGGCTTCAACAACGTAGATTTAAAGACAGCTGCAAAATACGGCATTGATGTGCGCCGTGTACCGGGTTACTCCCCGGAGGCTGTAGCTGAGCATGCGATGACACTGGCCATGACGGTCAACCGCCACATGCATAAAGCATATACAAAGGTAAGAGAAAACGACTTCAGCCTTGGCGGACTGATGGGATTCAACTTCTATCAGAAGACCGCCGGAATCGTCGGAACCGGAAAAATCGGTGCAGCCATGGCGAGAATCTGCCGCGGCTTCGGCATGAAAGTTATCGCTTACGATGTATACCAGAACGAATCCTTAAAAGATTTCGTTACGTATGTAACTCTCGATGAACTGCTGGCTGAGAGTGATCTGATCTCCCTGCACTGCCCGCTGATGGACAGCACGTACCACATGATCAACCGCGAGAGCATCAAAAAGATGAAAGACGGTGTGATTCTGGTCAATACGTCCCGCGGAGGTCTGGTAAAGACAGACGACCTGATCGAGGGAATCCGTGCAAGAAAATTCTTCGGCGTCGGCCTTGACGTATACGAGGAGGAGACCCCGAACGTATTCGAGGACCGTTCCGATGAGATTCTGGAGCACTCCACCACAGCACGTCTCCTGTCCTTCCCGAACGTTATGATCACTTCTCATCAGGGATTCTTCACCGAGGAAGCGCTGCGTGCGATCGCAGAGACCACACTGCAGAATGCACTGGATTTCGAAGCAGGAAAAGAGACCCCGAACATTGTCCGTGCATAATGGAGATCCACTAGAAAACAGTTATCTTATAAGAGAACAAGAGACAACCCATTTTCGGCGGGTTGTCTCTTTTAAATTATGAGAAAATAGTGTATGATGGTAGATAGCAGAAAAAACGGCCAGAGAAAAACACTGGCCGGATACAAAAGGAGAGCAGGATTTTATGGACTGTAAAGAAGCAGAAAAATTAATACAGCCATACGTGCAGGGAAATATGCCGGAGAAAGAGATGGAACCGTTTATTTCCCATATCCGGAAATGCCATACATGCCACGAGGAACTGGAGACATATTTTATTGTGAACCGTGCGATGGCATATTTCGAGGATGACGCGCCCGATTCCTACAATCTGACAGGACTTCTGGAACGCGATCTGGAGAAAAAAGAGGAAGAAGCGAGACACCGCCGCTATAAAGATACGTTTTTCCGGGTGCTGATGCTGATTCTTGTTCTGTTTCTGGTGCTCCTGGCTCTGCACTATTTTGAAGTGATAGAATTACCCTGGCTGAAAGGATTATTATGAGTGATAAAATCGTATTACTGGACGGACACAGTATTCTGAACCGGGCTTTTTACGGCGTACCGGATCTGTCCAATGCAGAAGGCCTGCACACGAACGCCGTATATGGATTCCTGAACATTCTGTTCAAAATTCTCGATGAGGAGCAGCCGCAGTACCTCGCCGTGGCATTTGACCTCCATGCACCGACATTCCGCCACAAGATGTATGACCAGTACAAGGGAACGAGAAAGCCGATGCCGCAGGAGCTGCGCGAACAGGTTCCGGTGATCCAGGAAGTGCTCGCAGCAATGGACATTGAGATTGTCACCAAAGAGGGCTATGAGGCAGATGACATCCTCGGAACACTCGGCCGCAAATGCGAGGCGGAGGGCATGGAAGTTACGATCGTGTCCGGAGACCGCGATCTGCTGCAGCTTGCAACGGACCACATTCTGATCCGGATTCCAAAGACCGTGAAGCGTGTGACGACGATCGAAAATTACCACACGGCAGAGGTGCTGGAAAAATACAGTCTTCTCCCGAAGCAGATCATCGATCTGAAAGCACTGATGGGCGATACCGCAGACAATATCCCGGGACTTCCGGGCGTCGGTGAGAAGACGGCGACAAAAATCCTGCTGCAGTATGAGACGCTGGAAAATGCGCATGAACATTTCGAGGAGATCAAACCGAACAAGGCAAAAGAGGCGATGCGCGATCATTATGATCTGGCGGAATTAAGCAAAAAACTTGCAACGATTGATACCGACGCGCCGGTGGAGCTCGACCGCGAAAAAGCGGCGCTCTCGAATTTTTATACGCCAAAAGCGTATGAGATGTTCAAACGTCTGGAGTTTAAAAACCTGCTGGGCCGCTTCGAGGAGACGAATGCAGAACCAGAGGATGCCGTCTTTCTGCGCACCGTAACGGATTTTTCCGAGGCAGAAGAACTCTTTGGAACCATCGCGAAGGAGAAGAAGGCAGGTGCCGCTCTTCTTACAGAGGAAACCCCGAAGGACGGACCGATGGCAGATCGGAGCCGTTCCCTTGTCGGTATGGCAGTTGCGTACGGAAGTGGAGAGCCGGACGTCGTCTACTTCCCGGCAGAAGGCTTCCTGACCGGCGATTATTTAAAAGAAAAGCTGGCCGAACTGCAGAAACAGATTCCGGTTTTCTGTGTCATGGACGGAAAAGAGTTTCTGAAGGATGTGCCGGACGCAGACGAAGCCCATCTGTTTGATGCCGGAATTGCCGCGTATTTATTAAATCCATTGAAATCACAGTATTCGTACGATGATATCGTAAAAGAGTACGTACACCGCTACGTGCCGGCAGTGGAAGAGATCTTCGGCGGAAGTAAAATTCCGGCTGCAGGAAAGATGACGCCGGAACAGCAGGAGTCCTATGCGGGCCATCAGGCATATGCCGTGTTTGCAGCACAGGAAAACATGGAAAAGCTGCTGAAGGAGCAGGGCATGTGGGATCTGTACCGGAATGTGGAGATTCCGCTGGTGTTTACGCTCCGTCAGATGGAAGCGGATGGAATCGCCGTAGAAAAAGAAGCGCTTTCTGTCTACGGAGCCGAGCTGGCCGAACGGATCGGAGAGCTGGAAGCACAGATCTACGAGGAGGCCGGCGAGGAGTTCAATATCAATTCCCCGAAACAGCTCGGTGTGATTCTGTTTGAAAAGCTGCAGCTTCCGGGCGGCAAAAAGACCAAGACGGGTTATTCCACCGCCGCAGATGTGCTCGAAAAGCTCGCACCGGATCACAAACTCGTTGCCGATATTCTGGAGTACCGCCAGCTTGCGAAACTGAAGTCGACGTACGCCGACGGTCTGCAGGCCGTGATCGGGAAAGACGGAAGAATCCATTCGACCTTTAACCAGACCATCACCGCGACCGGCCGCATCAGCAGTACCGATCCGAATCTGCAGAACATTCCGGTGCGGATGGAGCTTGGCCGTCTGATCCGGAAAGCCTTCGTGCCAAAGCCTGGCTGTGTCTTTCTGGATGCCGACTATTCCCAGATCGAGCTCCGCGTGCTGGCGCATATGTCGGGCGATGAAAACCTGATCGAGGCGTACCGCGAGGCGGAGGATATCCACCGTATGACAGCATCGAAAGTATTCCATGTGCCGCTTGACGAGGTAACGCCGCTGCAGAGAAGAAATGCCAAGGCGGTCAACTTCGGAATAGTCTACGGCATCAGCTCGTTCGGTCTTGGCCAGGATCTCGGTATCAGCCGGAAAGAGGCAGAGGCCTATATCCAGCAGTATTTCGAGACGTATCCGGGCATCCATGAGTTCCTGAACCGCTGCGTGGAGGATGCCAAAGAGAAAGGCTATTCCGTGACGATGTTCGGACGCAGACGGCCGATGCCGGAGCTGAAATCGAGCAACTTTATGCAGCGGTCGTTCGGCGAACGTGTTGCGATGAATGCGCCGATCCAGGGAACGGCGGCGGATATCATCAAGATTGCGATGATCCGTGTGGCGAAACGGCTGAAAGAGGAGCAGTTAAAAACAAGACTTCTTCTTCAGGTACACGATGAGCTGCTGCTGGAAGTGCCGGAAGACGAGCTCGAAAAGGCAGAACAGATCCTCGAGGAGGAGATGACAGGAGCTGCACATCTGGCCGTCAAACTCGAGATCGATATGCATACAGGAAAGAACTGGTACGAGGCTAAGTAACAAGCAGTTTGTACCGGAAAGGATACAAGAGAATGAAAGTTTTTGGAATTACAGGCGGCGTGGGCGCCGGAAAAAGCGAGGTGCTCACGTATCTTGGACAGAATTATGATGCAACGGTGATCCAGGCGGACGAGGCAGGTTACCTTGTGATGCTGCCGGGCGGCGAATGCTATGGAGAGATTGTGAAGCTGTTCGGCAGACAGATCACCACAGAGACCGGCGAACTTGACCGGAAACGGATTGCCGAGATCGTTTTTCAGGACGAAGAAAAGTTAAAAGCCCTGAATGCGATCGTTCATCCGGCGGTAAAACGGTATATCAAAAAAGCCATTGCCGCCGCGGAAAAAGCAGGGACGGAATACGTCTTTGTGGAGGCCGCACTCTTAATCGAAGAAAAATATGATGAAATTTGTGATGAACTGTGGTATATTTATGCAGATGAAGAAGTCCGGAAGGAGCGATTGATCGAAGGACGCGGCTATTCCGAGAAAAAAGTCCGCGAAATCATGGCCAATCAGCTCTCCGAGGATGAATTCAGCAGCCACTGCGATTTTGAGATCGACAACAGCGGCGATTTTGAGGAAACAAAAAAACAGTTAGACCATAGGATGAAAAAATATGAAACTTTGTAGTATTGCAAGTGGTTCGAGCGGAAACTGCATTTTCGCGGGAAGCGAGACCACAAGCCTTCTGATCGATGCGGGCATCAGCGGAAAGCGCGTGGAGGCCGGGCTGGCTGTTCTTGACCGAAGCGCGAAGGAACTGGACGGCATTCTCGTAACACATGAGCATTCTGATCATATCCAGGGACTCGGTGTTCTGGCAAGACGGTACGGTATTCCGATCTACGCGACGGATGGAACAATTCAGGCGATGCAGCAGACGAAGAGTCTTGGAAAGTTCCCGGAAGGGATTTTCCACACGATTCACGCGGATGACACGTTTACGCTGGGCGATATCGCCGTACATCCGTTTACGATCTCCCATGATGCGGCAGAGCCGGTCGGTTACCGGATGGAATCCGGCGGGAAATCAATTGCGATCGCGACAGATCTTGGCGTGTACAGTGACTACACCGTGCAGAACCTGACCGGGCTGGATGCCGTTTTATTAGAGGCAAATCACGACGAGAACATGCTTGCGGTCGGACCGTATCCGTATCCGTTAAAACAGCGAATCGCCGGTGCGAAAGGCCATTTATCGAACCTGGCGGCAGGCCATCTCCTCTGCGAGATTCTGCACGATAATCTGCAGGAAGTGCTGCTCGGCCATCTGAGCAAGGAAAATAATTACGAGGCACTGGCCTTTGAAACCGTGGCCTGTGAGGTCACAACGGGTGATAATCCGTATCACTCGGGTGATTTTCATCTCGCTGTCGCTAAAAGAAGCGAAGTATCACCGTTAATTGAGGTTTAAGCATACATTTTTAGAGCTACATACCATGTTTTTCGCAAGGCCGCCATTACCGGTTTTTCCGGGGCTTTGACATAAAACCAGAAAAAGGAGAATGGAAACATGAAGAAGACAATTATCACTGTCGTAGGCAAGGACACCGTGGGCATTATCGCAAAGGTATGTAATTATCTGGCAGAGAACCAGGTAAACATCGAAGACATTTCTCAGACGATTGTGCAGGGATATTTCAACATGATGATGGTAACGGACGTCTCCAAGAGCGAGAAATCCAACGCAGAGCTTGCAAAAGATCTGGAGGAGCTTGGAAGTTCCATCGGCGTTGTTATCCGCTGCCAGCATGAAGATATTTTCAATATGATGCACCGTATCTAAAGCGAAGGAGAAAAACGACATGATAAATCTGTTTGAAGTAAAGGAAACGAACGAGATGATCGAAAAAGAGAATCTGGACGTTCGTACCATTACCCTTGGAATCAGTCTTATGGACTGTATCGACTCCAATCTTGACAAGCTGAACCGCAAAATCTACGACAAAATCACGACGACTGCCAGAAATCTGGTTTCCGTAGGTGAGGAGATCGAGGGCGAGTTCGGTATTCCGATTGTAAACAAGAGAATTTCCGTTACCCCGATTGCCTTAGTCGGCGCAGCAGCCTGCAGAACACCAGAGGATTTCGTGACGATTGCACAGACCCTCGACCGTGCGGCAAAAGAAGTCGGCGTCAATTTCCTCGGCGGTTACTCCGCTCTGGTAAGCAAAGGCATGACGACAGCAGATGAGCTTCTGATCCGTTCCATCCCGCAGGCTCTGGCGGTTACGGATTTTGTCTGCAGTTCCATCAACCTTGGTTCCACCAAAACCGGTATCAACATGGATGCTGTCAAACTGATGGGTGAGATCATCAAAAAGACGGCGGAGGCAAGCAAAGAGAACAACTGCCTTGGCTGTGCAAAACTCGTTGTCTTCTGTAATGCACCGGACGACAACCCGTTCATGGCAGGCGCATTCCACGGCGTAACCGAGGCGGATGCCATCATCAATGTCGGTGTTTCCGGCCCTGGTGTTGTCAAACATGCTCTGGAAAAAGTGCGCGGCGAGAACTTTGAGGTACTCTGCGAGACGATCAAGAAGACGGCATTTAAGGTAACGCGTGTCGGCCAGCTCGTTGCGCAGGAGGCTTCCAAACGACTGAACATTCCATTCGGAATCATCGACCTTTCCCTGGCACCGACTCCGGCGATCGGAGATTCCGTTGCAGATATCCTCGAGGAGATCGGTCTTGAGCACGCAGGCGCACCGGGAACAACGGCGGCGCTGGCACTTCTGAACGATCAGGTGAAAAAGGGCGGCGTAATGGCATCTTCCTATGTCGGCGGCCTTTCCGGCGCGTTCATCCCGGTTTCTGAGGACCAGGGTATGATCAACGCAGTCAACGACGGTGCATTGACCATTGAAAAACTCGAGGCAATGACCTGTGTCTGCTCCGTAGGCCTTGACATGATCGCCATCCCGGGCGACACGAAAGCATCGACCATCTCCGGAATCATCGCAGATGAACTGGCCATCGGTATGGTCAACCAGAAAACAACGGCAGTCCGCCTGATTCCGGTCATCGGAAAAGGCGTGGGCGAGACCGTAGAATTCGGCGGCCTTCTTGGCTATGCACCGATCATGCCGGTCAACAACTTCTCCTGCGAGGCATTCGTCAACAGAACAGGAAGAATCCCAGCACCGATTCATTCATTTAAAAACTAAAGAGAAAGCTGAAAAGCCGGCAGTGATCCTGAATGGAAAGGATCACTGCCGGCTTTTTTTACTATCTGCGCACAGAGATTTCGCTTTTAGAAAATAATATCCCCGTTTTGCCGAGAGCGCATCCAGCAGAATGGGGAATTCCCTTATTGAAAGAAAAATTACTGTTTTTTCTGGATAAACAACCAAAAAGGACACCTTTTATTGTATAATTATGTTACCACAACATAAAAACGAAAGAATGAATACCTCCACAAATAATAGTCATTCTAAAAAGTTGAGTCACTCAACTTTTTAGACGAGTTCAACTTTGTTTGATCTAATTATGGCACAAATAGAAACTGATAAAAAGGTACTCAGTTTCAACGTTTACCATGTACCGGCTGTTCTTTTTTTGCCTTTTAACGCTAAAAGGTAATGTTTTTCTTGTGTACAGTAAAGTATTAGAGTATAATAAAACCAGTTTTTTGCAGTTCTCTGATGTCAGCAGGTGGAATAAAAGAAGGTTTCACCATGCCGCACATGTATAGATCACAGATCCATTTGGCATCTTTGCGGTCGGTCTTGTTTCCTTTCATGGGTTGGTGTATTTCGGATGGGATAGAGTAACCCAGATTTTGTGTTGCTCTAAGATATTGAAAACAGGGATCCAATACTTGCCGGTAGATTCCATACAGACATCGTTACAGTTGTATTTAGCAAGCCAGACACACAGCTGATGCAAACCTTTAGAAAAGGAAGAAAAGCGAGCCTGCTTATACTCTGTACGATTATTGGAATCCGTGATACCGATACAGGCATAAATCCATGTTTTATGGACATCAAGTCCACAGCAGTTAAATTTAAAAATTTTAAAAGACAAGTAACTACCTCCTGATAGCATAATGATAAAACGGACAGTGACTGGTCATCCGGCGAGATCGAGTCGACTTCGGAAGAGATAAGTTTCCGGGCTACAGTTATGCGCCACTCATTGATGCCTTAACGGATGACCGACAACATATAAATATGCGAGGTTGCCGCTATACAGCCCCGCCACTCACCTCCACGTGTTCTGTAGTGTGTCAGTCTTATGGAACCATCATATCAGAAGGGAACGAAAATAGAAAGTGAAGGTAACCAACACGTTTCATGGCGCATTGGTGGCTTTCGCAGAAAGACGGGAAATAAATATGAAAACCAAAAAAGTACAAAGTGTATGTTTTGTTTTGGCATGTATAGCAGCAACAGGACTGACAGGATGTGGGAACACAGATGAAACATCAAAGAAACACGAAGCAATTACCTTTATGGCTCCATATCTGGATGTGGACAGCTTTATAGAAGAAGTGCATAAAACCTATCCGGAGATTGAACTGGAAGTAGTTCCGTACAGCGGAGCAAATACAACGGTGTATCTGAACACAATACTGGAGGAAAATGATCTGCCGGATATCTGTACACTTTCCCTTTATGATCCGGAACTGCAGGATCTCAGTGACAGAATGCTTGACCTTTCGGGTTATGCTTTCACAGATAATTATGTAGAATCCCGTTTAAAAGAGGTATCCGATGATGGGGCAATCTATATGCTTCCGTCTGCGTATAACTGTTTTGGTATCACCTATAATAAGACGTTATTGGAAAAACATGGCTGGACACTGCCACAGTCTTTCCGGGAACTTGAGCAGCTTGCGAAGGAAGCAGAGGAAGCCGGGGTTCAGTTATGCCTGCCCCAGATCCAGTATCCGGGATATGGTTTTCAGTATTTATGCAATATTGCAGATACCGGATTTTTAAGCTCGCTGGATGGAAGACAGTGGCGGAAGGATTATCTGTCGGGGAAAGCAAATGTCAGTGACACGGAAGGCATGATGGACAGCATGGAATATATCAGGAAATGGAAAGAACTTGGTATGCTTGACGGCAGTAACAGCGATCCAATCGATGATGCAGTGACAAAAGATGATTTTATCAAAGGAAATACGCTGTTTATGCTTGGATCCCAGAATGGCATTACAGATTCCGATGCTACAACCGATAAATTTGGACTGATGCCGTATCTGTCAGAGGATGGAAGTAAGAATGTCTACATATTGTCAGTGGGACGTTATTATGGGTTGAATAAAAAGCTAGAAGACGATTCGCAGAAACTGGAAGATGCGTTGAAGGTAATGGAAGTGCTGTCTACGGTAGAAGGAACCTCTTCCCTTTATCCGGAGGCATCCTTAAAAGCCAGTCTTCTGCCATTTAAGGATGCAAAGGCAGACGATACCTATTATGGTGATATCGCAGATGCAATCAATGCAGGAAATACGGCACCGCTTATTTACTCCGGCTGGGAAAATACACTTGTCACTACAGGAACAAAAATGCTGGAGTATATGCAGAACAAAGCAGCCATAGAAGACGTAGTAAAGCAGCTTGAGGATGACCAGGAAAGCGTGGTAAACAATAAGCCGGAAGTCATTACCACAACAACGGAGGTTATTTCGCAGGAAAATTGTGCAAAGCTGGTAGGCAGATGTTTTGCAGAGGCAACCGACAGTGATCTGGCACTTGTTTCCCTTGGAATATGGATCAGTGGCAACGGGCTGAATCAGAACAATGACTGTGTAAGTTCAAAGATGTATGCAAAAGATATTACAGTGGATGATCTCAGTGCGATCATTCCCACAGGCTGGACGCGGACAATTCAGACGGTCAGTTTAACAGGAAAACAGATCAAAGATTTATATAAAGAAGGATATGATGCAGCCGGTACAGGAAACAATTATCCTTATGTGCTGGTAAGTCCGGTGGAATTGGAAGATGAGAAATCTTATCAGGTTGCAATTTCCGGAATCAGTGAAAAACTGGCATCAGAAACAGAAGTGACAGACAGTGGTATGGTAGGACTGGATGCGGCAAAAGAGTTTTTTGGGCAATTTAAGACTTTAAGTGAAGCAGACGCTGAATGGACATAAGCGGAGGGGAAGGATGCAAAAGGCAAAAAGTTACCGGAATTTAATATTGGGCTGCTGTATGACTGGTATAGCGATGCTTCTAGCATTCTTTTTCCTGTATCATACTTATATCCAGGATATTATCTATGAGGAACGGTTAAACCAGATGGAAGAGGTTACCCATCAGATGTTTCAAAATCTGGAGGATGTAATCGATTCCCACTGGGACCGGGTAACGGAAGAGTGCAATTATCTGAAAGATGCAAATGTACAGACTACAGATGAACTCTGCAGACATATGAAAAAGAAATATGAATTATCAGCATATGCAGATCATAAGATTACGCTGATGGCAATGGATTCAGAAGGCGGATATTATACAGAAGCTGGAAACAGAGGACTTTTCCGGGATCTGGATTATTTCGAAGAAAGTCCTGAAAAGATCAGTTTTGTTTTTGATTCTATGACAGATAATCAGTCAAAGATGGTATTTCTGAATCGTCTGCCGGAGCCAATAGATCTTCAGGATGGAGAAAAGAAAACTTCAATTCTTTATTTTGGAATTGCCCAGGACATGGAACAGCTGAATCCTTATTTTAACTGCGATGCATATAATGGGAATAATAGTGTGTATGTATTGGATGATAATGGTTTTAAACTGTTCAACAGCAATCAGGTGGAACTGATTAAGGGACATAATGTATTTTCTGTTTTGCAGAAGATGAAATATCTTCATAATTCTTCTTTTGACAAAACAAAGGCGGAACTGGAAGAAAAAGGCTGCAGTTATTCCAATGCGGTGTTGGATGGAACAGAATATTTTTACGGGTTAAAAAGAATGGAAAATGCCGAATGGACCCTTATCTTTCTGGTTCCGGCAGAGTATGTTGCTACAAATACCTTAAAACTTGTCAATTTTGTCACAATATTTATCGTCATCTTTACGGTTATCGCAGCGGTCTGCGTTATACTGGTGATTTCTTTTGTTATGCGTAGAAACCAGCAGGAAGCGATCCGTGTGGAGCGGGAAAATAATGTGAAGCTGGAAACCGTGAATACAGAACTGCGGCAGGCAAAACAGGCGGCAGAGGAAGCTTTTCAGGTGGCACAGGAAGCGAGCAGATCCAAGAGCAGTTTTCTTGCCAATATGTCTCACGATATACGTACTCCTATGAATGCAATCATTGGTATGACGTCATTAATCCGATATGATGCCGGTGATAAAGGCAAGGTAATAGAGTATGCAGATAAAATGGACACTTCCTCACAGCATCTGTTGGGGATCATTAATGATGTTCTGGACATGAGTAAGATTGAAGCCGGAAAAACTGTGTTCAAATATTCTGACTTTTCTATCGTGGATTTTATACAGGAATTGGACACGGTATTTCATTCTCAAATATATGAAAAGCAGCAGAACTTTACAATTATAAAAGAAAATATCCGGCATGAGTGGGTGACGGGGGATCGAGTCCATTTGATGCAGATTTTCAGTAACCTGCTGTCTAATGCAATAAAATATACACAGGAAGGCGGAGAAATTCAGCTTCTGGCAGAAGAATGTGAAGCAAAGTCATCTGCTTATGCCAAGTATCGCTTTTTGGTCAGCGATAATGGGATGGGAATGTCAGCAGATTTCCAAAATACGATTTTTGATGCGTTTACCCGTGCAGAAAATTCCATGACGAATAAGATACAGGGAACAGGGCTTGGAATGGCCATTACCAGGAATCTGGTTGAAGCAATGGGAGGTACCATTGATGTGGAGAGTGAATTGGGACAGGGAAGCTGTTTTGAGGTTCTCATAGATCTGAAAATTGCAGAGGATAGAACAGTTGCTCTGGCGGCACAAGAAGAAACAGATGAGCAGGATGGAAATATCCTGCAGGGAATGCGGTTCCTGTGTGCAGAGGATAATGAGATAAATGCAGAAATCCTGACGGAACTGTTAAAGATTGAAGGCGCGGAATGTACCATCTGCGAAAATGGGGAAGAGATTTTGAATGCATTTGAACAGTCTGTACCGGGGGATTATGACATGATCCTGATGGATGTGCAGATGCCGGTTATGAATGGATATGAGGCAACGAAGGCAATCCGCAGAAGTTCCCATGAACTGGCAAAGAAGATTCCGATCATTGCCATGACCGCCAATGCATTCTCAGAGGATATCCAGCATTCTCTGGCAGCTGGTATGAATGCACATGTTTCAAAACCGGTTGAGATGAAGGTGCTGGAAAAGACGATCAGAAGCATAAAATCCGGCGGGGGGGGGTACCGAAACGCAGGTCACTGAATTGTAATAAAGGCTACAGGGGGGATAGAAAATGAAAACAAAAGATATTCAGGAACTCTATCAAATAAAATTACATAGTATGGATACGATTTTGCATCAGATATCGCTTATGGATCAGGTGGAAAATGGGCAGGAGCTGTCAGAAATCATTCACTCTTTGTTGCAGGCAATTGGAAACTATACAGGGGCAGACCGGGTATATGTTTTTGACTGGGAAACCGATCAGAAGGACAGTCTGAGCAATACATTTGAATGGTGTGCCGATGGAGTGGAACCAGAGATAGATAACCTTCAGGCAATCCCGGTCAGTTCGATGCCGAACTGGGTGAAACGATTTGAAAACAAGGAAGTAATCGTGATTCATGATCTGGAAGCGACAAAAGATTCTGAACCGGAAGAATATGAATTGTTAAAAATACAGGAAATATGTTCCTTGATTGCAGTGCCGATTTATGCCAATCATCAGATGAATGGATTCATCGGGGTAGATAATCCTGATTTGAGGCAGAATGAGATTTCCATTACACTGCTGTCTGATGTTGGCGGACATCTTGGATGTGTGAGGGAAAATCTGAAAAGTACGGTACTATTGAAAAAGGCTCTTGAAGAGGCAACAAAGAGGTCAGAGATTATTTCCGCAATTGCTACGTTGTATGTAACAATCGTATATGCCAATGTTAAAGAGCGGACGTATGAACTTTTGAAAGGCTATGACCTTGTGCAAAAAATCCTTGGACAAAAGGGAAAAATTGATGATGTTATGGAAAGGCTTCCAACAGCATTTGCCGCCCCGGAAGGGAGAGAAAAGTACCGGGAGTTTCTTGACTTTGGTACATTGGCAGAGAGACTTCGTAATACGAATTCTGTTTCGCTTGAATTTATGGGAGTAAACGGAGAATGGCGGCTGTCCAGATTTATTGTAAAGAGCAGAGATGCACAGGGAAACGCTGTGGATGTGCTTTATGTCGTTCGGGATATTACGGAAGAAAAATCACGGGAACTCATGTATCAGAAACAGCTTAAGGAAAGCATGGAAGATGCTCATCGCGCGAATCTTTCAAAAACAGCTTTTCTCCGGCGTATGAGCCACGATATCCGTACACCGCTAAACGGAATCGTGGGGATGATCCATATCGCTGAAAAATATAACAATGATGTGGCCAAGTTAAGGGAATGCAGGCAGAAGGTACTTCAGTCCACCGATTATCTGCAAAATCTGATCAACAATGTCCTGGATATCAGCAAACTGGAATCCGGTTCCCTTGTGTTGGAACATAAATCCTTTGATCTGGCAGAACTGTTAAGGAATAATCTGACGGTTGTTGCAATGAGTGCTTATGAGAATGGTGTAAGATTTGAAGGCGGCGTGGAAGCAAGCACAATCCGCCACAGATATTTGATTGGAAGTCCGGTACATCTGAGCAGGGTTTTAATGAATCTTTCTTCCAATGCGATTAAATACAATCATTTTCATGGAGCAGTGAATGTTCATTGCGAAGAATTATCGGATGATGGGAATAGGGCTGTTTTTCAGTTTGTATGCTCGGATACCGGTCTTGGTATGAGTGAAGAATTTCAAAAACATGCGTTTGATGCTTTTGCGCAGGAAGGCAAACAGTCAACTACAACATTCAGTGGCTCCGGTCTGGGACTTTCGATTGTCAAAGATATTGTTGAACGGATGGGTGGAACGATAGAACTGGAAAGCGAAGAAAATGTAGGAAGCACGTTTACGGTTACGGTTCCATTTGAGATAGATCATTTGGTTGAAAATAATGATTCACAGAAGGACAGCTATTCACAGGACATGGATCTGTCAGGAAAACGGGTGCTTCTTGTTGAAGATAATGTCATTAATATGGAGATAGCCCATGCAATCCTTGGGGAGGAGCATATGAACATTACAGAAGCGAAAAACGGAAAAGAGGCACTTGAAATATTTCAGAATTCCAGGTTGGATGAGTATGATGTCATCATCATGGATGTGATGATGCCGGTCATGGATGGGCTGGAAGCAACAAAAGCAATTCGTATGCTGGAACGTGAAGATGCCAAAAAGATTCCAATCATTGCCATGACGGCAAATGCTTTTGAAGAAGATCGGAAAGCATGTCTGGAGGCCGGGATGAATGAACATGTTGGAAAGCCGATTGATATTCCGCGATTAAAAAGAGCGATCACAAAACTGCTGACAAAAAAAGGGTAGTAAATGCAAAAATATAATTATTCATTGAAATTAAGAAAAACTATAATAATTTTATTAGGACTTCTGATATGAAATAAAACCGAAAAGGATAGTTAGGGATAGAAGAAAAATGAAAGGAAAAAGAGTGATTGCAGGCATTCTGCTTGCGGGAATTTTAGCAGTCACCCTGGCAGGGTGCAAAAACACAGATAACACGAAAGAAGAAACAAAAAAGCCTGTTATTACCCTCGGCAGCGACAGCTATCCACCATACAATTATCTGAATGAGGATGGTGTACCGACAGGAATCGATGTAGAACTGGCTACGGAAGCATTCAAAAGAATGGGATATCAGGTGGAGGTTGTCCAGATCAACTGGGAGAAGAAAAAAGAACTGGTGGAGAGCGGAGAGATTGACTGTATCATGGGCTGCTTTTCCATGGAAGGACGCCTTGACGATTACAATTGGGCGGGACCGTACATAGCAAGCCGCCAGGTGGTCGCTGTAAATGAGAACAGTGATATTTATAAACTGAGTGACCTGGAGGGAAAGAATCTGGCTGTCCAGTCCACAACCAAACCGGAAGGTATCTTTCTGAACCGGACAGATGAGAGAATCCCTAAACTGGGAAATCTGATCAGTCTTGGACACCGGGAATTGATCTATACGTTTCTGGGGAAAGGATATGTAGATGCAGTTGCCGCACATGAGGAATCGATTGTCCAGTATATGAAAGATTATAACACAAGCTTCCGTATCCTGGAAGAACCGCTGATGATTACCAGAGATTTCGCTTTTAGTAGTGCATAGAGAATGTAATAGAAACTGTGTAAGTTTTTCTAACCTGCTCTCAAGATTTTATCA
>OLGM01000174.1_pt1 | contig 47460 bp, 47 predicted proteins | sample 1606001 | NCBI WGS metagenome assembly OLGM01 (sample SAMN03283294) | human gut metagenome | biome: human-associated habitat; material: feces | host: Homo sapiens | place: Peru | collected 2012
TATAAATGATACAATATATAAATCACTTCCAAGTGACTTACAAAATGTAATAACATCAACAAAAGTAATATCAGGGCATGGAAATGCGGATTTTACAAACTTTGAAACCCAAGATAAATTATATTTGTTAAATGCCCAAGAAGTTTGGAATGGTAACAATTATGATACATCAGTAGGAACATCCAAACAATTAGATTATTATAAAAATCAAGGAGTAACATCAGGGGGTAATTATGCCGGAGCAATAAAACAATATAACGGAAGTAACTACACTTGGTGGCTTCGCTCGGCTCATTCTGACTATGCCAGCAACTTCCTTCGCGTCACCACCGGTGGTGCCTTGAACAGTGACAATGCGGACTACTCTCGTGGGGTCTCTCCAGCATTTAGACTACAAGGACCTTCTAATCTGTATAACACAATAAAGTCTAAAGCGGACACAACAATAGTGATAGATTATAAAGTGCGTTCAGGAGTAAGTGGAACAAATGGAATATATACAACTACTGCTACTGATGGTAATATTCCAGTATATTATTATAGAGGAGATGCAGATAAAGTAAACAACAACATAATATTTAATAATATGTGTTGGAAGATAATAAGGACAACAGAAACAGGTGGAGTAAAAATAATCTATAATGGTACACCTATAGATGGTAAATGTGAAACTCAAACAGGAGCCTCTACTCAAATTGGAACAAGTAAATTTAATGAAAAATATGATGATAATGCATATGTAGGATATATGTATGGAACAGCTGGAAGTACAACATATGCTGCAACACATGCAAATACAAATGAATCAACAATAAAAAAATATATAGATAATTGGTATAATCAAAACTTTGATGAAACAACAACAAATAAATTGGAAGACACAGTATTCTGTAATGATCGAAGTACAAAAGCATATGACGCAAATACAATAGGGTATACATTATACTCATCATATGGAGATTTAGGATATGGAAAAAATAAAACATTCTATGGAGCAGCACATAGGGCATCAGTTTTTTCAAATAATCCAACTCCAAGTCTAGCATGTCAAAACCAAAATGATAAATTTACAGTAGATAGTAAAAATGGAAACGGAAAGTTAATATATCCAGTTGGATTGATAACAAACGATGAAATAGTACTTGCTGGATTTAATACAAAATTTTCAAATAAAACTGATTATAAAGATACAACAAATTATTTATATACAAATAGTCATTATTGGTCATTCTCTCCTTTGCTGGTGGATGATGGTTTTGCTGATGTTGGCGGTGTCGGTAGTACTGGTGCTGTGGAAGGTGGCTATGTGAGCGTTGTTTTTGGTGTCCGTCCTGTAGTTTCGCTTATCAGTGGCACACTTGTAAATTCTAATGGAGATGGAACAAGTACAAACCCATATGTTGTAAAATAAGTAAAAAAATATCAAAAAATTAACATATTTTTTGAATATGTTAAAAAAATTGAAAAATTTTAACATAATTGCTAATGAGCAAATTTTAAAAATAATTAAAGCCACTTTATTCGTGGCTTTTTTTCTTGTAATTGTAATTAAAAATTATGAATACTAATGCTGTTATACCTAATATAAATGGTTCATATTTATACATTGTAAGCATCGCTACATAATATTTATTTACAATACTTGCTATTATAAATAGAACAGGTACTATGAAATTTATTATTTTTTTATTATTTAAACAATTCTTTATATTATTTGTTAAATAAAGTAAACTCATTATGATATTAAATAACCATATGGATGATACAAAGTTTTCTATATTTTGAATGAAACCTCCAATTGATATTTTCTTTAATAATACATACTCTGGATATCTAATGGATTCAACAAGTGGGTATGAAAATATTCCATAAATCATTACGCAATCTATTATTAAAAATATAGTTGCCATTGTATATGTTTTAAGGATGCTTTTATCTTTTTTTTGATTCTCTTTAGTCATAAGTACAATTGAAGTTGATAAAATTGTATAGTTTAATCCTGAAGTTAAAATGTTTATTGATTTGGTATTTGAATAAACAAAATTTGATATATCAAAGTAGGGAAGTAGGCAAAATAAAGCAAAAAGATATAAACATATATTTATAATTAATATAATGTTATTAACTCTATATAATATAATTTCTTTTTTATTTAAAACATAGAGCATTAAAAGAAGAAGAGGAATGCTAATTGTTGATTTACTCATTAAGTTTAAATACATAGTTGATGCCATATTTATTAAAATTACTAAAGCATATATAGATATTATTGAATAAAGTATGATGTTAAATATATTATTTTTTTTCTTTATATCTAAAAAATATAAAAGAATCATTCCTAAAATATAACCAATTAAAATAGAAAATAGAAAATTTTCTTTAGATGAGATAAGTATTTTTGAAAATCCTATTCCTAGAAATAAACTCTGCATATTAACAAAATTTAGTAAATTCCATTCTTTTTTCATTTTATTAAAAGTCCTTTCTTATTTATATGAGTATTTACTTCAATGGAAAAATCATAATCGTAAAAGTGTCTATCTAAATTATGATACTTATTTAATAACATATTATTTATTCCTAAAACATCACTTTGGTATTCTTTTAGTTTAGTCATTAATGAATAAATATTATTTTCTATTTCTTTATTATATCTTTCTTGTATTTTTTGTACATCTTTTATATTATTTGCTTCTTCTCCTGTAGTAATTTGTTTAACTGTTGTTTCTAAATCCATACTTATCTTTATTTTATTTTTTATATCAATTTTTTTATCTATTTTATTTATGCTTAATTCAATATACTTATCTTTACCATTTTTTATATAAATTTCATCATAACCAAAAAGTAATTTTAAAGTATTAAGTTCATTATTATTTAAAGTACCAACAAATCTATTATTTTTATATAAGTTTAATTTACTTACTTTTAAATTTTCATCTAATATTGGTAAAACAAAATCAGTATTTTTATCTTTTAATTTTTTTACAGTTTCAAAGAAATTATCTTTATAAACTCTTTCTAATATGTTTTTTAAAGTTTCACCCATGTTTTTTTCTTGATTATAAATATCTGTTTTTTCAGTTATACATAAGTAAAAAGTATTATTAGTTTCAGGACTTCTTAAAAAGTAATTTAAAGTTGCTTCAATTGGCGTATTGTTCGTTAAAATGACAGCGTTTAAATGAGAATAATAAAGATATTTACTTGAACCTATTAAAGCATTATTAAATGCATTTGTTAAAGTAGAACCTGTACCAGTATATGTTTTAAAGTTTTCTTCATCTATTACTTCTAATGTTGTGTAATATAAATTATCTTTATAATCAATTAATATTGAAGAAACTATTCCAAGTTCATTTAATTCATGATAGTTAGCACATCCTGTTAAAAAAAATAAACTTATAAGTATTAAAAATAATTTTTTCATGGAGCCTCCTTATATCTATTTTTACTTAATAATTTACTTCTTTTTTTAGTTTTCATTTTAAATAAGGTTTGTTTTATATAATTAAAGTCAAATGGAGATATAGGATAGAAGTATGGTTTATTAAATACTTCATAACTAGTAAGAGAAGTAAATAAAACAATTATTCCAATACCTATACCAAATAAACCGTAAATAGAAGCAATAAATAAAAAGAAAAATCTCCAATGTCTTATAGAATTAATTATCTCTAAATCAGTAAATATTAAACTTGATATGAATGTTATAGCAACAATTATTATCATTATAGGTGAAACAATACCAGCAGATACAGCTGCTTCTCCTAAAACAAGTGCGCCTAAAATGGAAGTTGCTGATCCGTAATTTGATGGAAACCTTATGTCACTTTCTCTTAGAATTTCACATATTATTAAAGTAACGATGCATTCAACTACGGCAGGGAAAGGTACTTTACTTCTTTGTTCTTGAAAGTTAATTAATATAGTTGTTGGTATAGTTTCCTGATTATAAGTTGTAATTGCAACATATATTGCTGGTGTTAGGATAGCTAAAAAGAAACAAAAAAATCTTAAAATTTTTAAAAAATTAATATTTATTGATTTTTCATAATGATCAGCTATTGGATTAATAAAATCGGCTAAGAATGATGGAACGATTAAGGCATCACTTGAATTATCTAAAATAATTACTATTTTTCCTTCTAAAAGGGCAGAAGCTACTACATCAGGTCGTTCAGTTAATTTAAATGCTGGAAATGGATTAGTTGTTTTATCACCTAAATATTTTTTTAATTGAGTAATATCATTTACTCCATCACGATCAATACTTTCTAATTTTTTTATGACATTTTCAAATATTTCTTCTTCTGCAATTGAATCAATATATAAAACACTTGCCATATTTTTAGTATATCTTCCTATATAAATATCTTTGTTCTTTAAATCTTTAGATTTTATTCTTCTTTTAATTAATCCTAAATTAACTTGATAATTTTCTACAAATGATTCTTTTGGTCCATATATTGTTCCTTCAGTATTAGGAGTAGATATACTTCTTGATAAGTTGCCCCTAGTTTCAACTGCTATTACTTGATGTCTGTTGATTATTATAGTAAAACCAGATTCAAGATATAGACCTAATGTGTCATAGTCAGATACATCTTTTATATTTGGACTTGGAATAAGTTCTTTTATGTTTCTTGGAATATGACTTTTTGGAATTATTTTTAAAATATAGTCATTTATTTTATCTTGATCAATAATAGATTCTAAATAAATAATATAGATATTTTTTATTTTTTTTATGTTTAAATCTGTAATGTTTTCATAATCAGTTTTTATTTTTTTTAAATAATCCATATTATCACCGTTTTTAGTTTAACCAAAAATGAAAATTATATGTTCTTTTATATCAAAATAATATATAATATTTTTTTAAAGGAGTAAAAGCTTATGAAATTTTACTATCAACTAATGTGTGCTTTAATAAAAAAGTTTGTTTTTAGAAAATCTACTGGTGAAGTTGTTCTTAATTTTGCAACAAATATGGGTATAGTTTATATAAAACTTGCTCAGATACTTTCAACTCACGAATTTCAAAATTATTTTAATGAAGAAGATAGAAAAACTTTATCAAGTATATGTGATAATATATCTCCAGTTGAATTTAGTCTGATAGAAAAAACTTTAATTGATAATTATGGAGAAAATTACAAAGATTTATTTCTATCTATTGATGAAACGCCAATTGGATCAGCTTCTATTTCTCAAGTATATAAAGGTGTTTTAAAAAATGGAAAAGAAGTTGTTATTAAAGTAAAAAGAAAAGATATTGAAAAAAATATAGAAAAACAAATTGAAAAATTAAAAAAATTGATGCATAAGTTTGGAAAATTTATTAAATTTCAAAATTTTTTTTGGAGGAGAACATGCATTGAATTTATATTTAAAATGGATAAGTGAAGAAACAGATTTTGAAAGAGAAATAGAAAATATAAAACTATATAGAAATTTTGCTCAAAAAGTCAATGGAACTGTTAATGATACAACCAATATTTATATTCCATGCGTTTATGAAAAATTATCTTCTAAAGATATAATAATTATGGATTATGTTAATTATAAAACTGTCAATAATATTCCTTTAACTGATGAAAATAAAAAATTAATAAAAAAAGCAATTAATAGTTATTTGAAATTAAGTTTTAATTCTCTTTTAGAAAATGATTCTGTTATATTTCATGGCGATCCTCACAGTGGTAACATTTGTGTTGATTCTGTAGGTAATATATATTTTTTAGATATGGGTTTATTGTTTGTTTTAGGTAAAAAAGAAATTGAATTTTGTAAAAAGTTTTTCTTTGCTGCTTATACTGGTGATTATGAAAAAATATTTGATATAGTAAATAATTGTGGAAAATTAGATAGTAAGCAACATTATAAATTAAAAGAAGATTGTAAAAACTATTGTGAAACTATTAAAAATAAAGAAGTTACAAATTACTTTATGGATATGGTTATGGTTTTTACGAAATATGAATTAGATCCACCAGAATTTTTGTTTAACATGGCTAAAGCTTTTGTATGCTTAAATGGAGTAGGTAAATTTACTCAAAATTATGTAAGTTGTAATTCATTATTAAAAGAAATTTTACTAGAATATATTATAAGAAAGCAAATAAAAAGCACGATTAATGTATCGGTTTCAGGTTTAAGAGTTTTTCCGAAAATTATTTTAGGAATAAAAAAATATAATCTAAATAGTTTTATATTTAAAGATGATGAATGTTCAGAGTTTATAGAAGATATTTCAGAATTTATTTCTGTCACAGATCAAAATATTAATATACTCAAGAAAACTCTAAGAGATTATAGCAAAAAATAGTATCTTTTATTTACAAAAAGTTAAATATTCTTTATAATGATTAGTAGGTGATACTATGAAAAAATTATTAGATAATAAAGTAGTACAAATTGGTATAACAGCGTTTTTAGTTATAGCAGCTGGAATATTATTTTCATTTATAATTTATAATATAGGTGCTATTTTTAAATTTTTAGGTAAAATTTTATCAATAATGATGCCTTTAATTTATGGACTTGTTCTTGCATATATAATGCATCCAATTGTAAATTTATTTGAAAGAAAAGTTTTCCATAAAATTGAAAAAGAAAAAACAAGGAGAAATTTAAGTATATTATGTACTTTTGTTGTTATAATTGGTTTATTAGTTGCTTTAATAAGTATAATTATTCCTCAATTATTAACAAGTATTCAATCACTTTTAGTTAATGTACCTGATTACTTAAAAGATTTAGAAAGTGCAATAACTAATTGGCTTTCAAATAATAAAGAATTATCAGCCGATATACTAGAAAAATATGATGAGATATCAAAATCCTTAATGAATGCAATAAATACAGTAATATCTCCGCTTACACAATCTGCTTTAGATAAGGTTAGAAGTGGAATGTTTGGGTTCTTAACATTTATATTTAATTTTGCTATAGGTGCTGTATTTGCTGTTTATATTTTAGCTAATACTAAAAACTTTGGAGCAGGTATAAGAAAGACTTTATATTCTTTCTTTGATATAAAACATGTAGATGCGTTTATTGATGAAGTTAAACATGTTAATCATGTGTTCTGTCAATTTATGATAGGTAAGATATGTGATTCATTTGGATTCGTATTTACTTGTACACTTTTATTCTTACTTATTTGTAAATATCCATATGCACTTTTAATAGCTACTTTAGTGGGGTTAACTGATTTAATTCCATATTTTGGACCTTATATTGGAACTGTTCCATCAGCTCTTCTAATATGTATGATTTCTCCAGTTAAAGCAATAACATTTGTTTTATTTATAGTTGTCTTACAACAAATTGATGGTAACTTTGTTACTCCTGCTATACAAAAACAAGCAACTGGACTTCCATCTTTCTGGGTATTATTTGCAATTACTTTATTTGGTGGTTTATTTGGACTAGTTGGACTTTTAATAGCAGTTCCATGTTTTACAATTATATATGAGCTTATTGTAGATCTTGTTAACCAAAGATTAAAAACAAAGAAATTACCAACAAATACAGATGCTTATACATTAGACAAGATTGTAAAACCTAAAACATTGAAAAAAGATAATAGTTAATTCTATTATTTTTTTGTGATTTTTGATATAATTTTTATATGATATAGAAGGTGAAGCATGAAAAGTATATTTGATTTAAAACTTGATGATTTAACTTTATATTTAGAAAGTCATGGATATTCTAAATTTGTTTCTAAACAAATATATGATTGGATATATAAAAAACGTGTATTTGATTTTGATAAAATGAGTAACTTAAAAATTGATTTAAGAGAATTATTAAAAAAAGATTTTGATATAAACATGCTTACTTTAAAAAGAAAACAAACAAGTGATTTAACAAATAAATATTTATTTGAATTAGCAGATGGTAATTTAATTGAAAGCGTACTTATGAGACATGATTATGGAATAAGTGTATGTGTATCAAGTCAAATTGGTTGTAATATGGGATGTTCTTTTTGTGAATCTGGAAGACTAAAAAAAGTAAGAGATTTATTACCTGGAGAAATAGTAAGACAAATTCTTATGATTGAAGAAGATATTGGCATGCGTATTTCTAGTGTAGTTGTAATGGGGATAGGAGAACCTTTTGATAATTATGATAATATAATGGATTTTATAAGAATAATTAATTCTCCATTTGGAATTGCTATAGGGGCCAGACATATAACAGTTTCAACAAGTGGACTTGTTCCAAAGATAATGAAATACGCGAATGAAGATTTACAAACAAATTTAGCAATAAGCTTACATGCACCTAATGATGAACTTAGAAATAAGATTATGAAAGTTAATAAAGCATATAACATAAGTGAATTAATTAATGCAATTAAGTATTATATTGAAAAAACTAATAGACGAGTTACTATAGAATATGTTATGCTTAATATGGTAAATGATAGTGAAGATAATGCAATGGAACTTGCAAATCTACTTAGAGGAATGAATGTTTATGTTAACTTAATTCCTTATAATGAAACTAGTCATATTGAATATAAAAAATCTAGTAATGATCGAGTAATGAAATTCTATGATACATTAAAACGTCGTGGAATAAATGTTACAGTAAGACGTGAATTTGGTGGAAATATAGATGCTGCCTGTGGGCAACTAAGAGCAAATGAGGTGGAAAAATGAAATCATTTTATATTACTGATTCAGGAAGAGTTAGAAGTCATAATGAAGACTCAGTTACAATAGTAAAAAATTCTTCAAGTGAACACTTAATGATTGTGGCTGATGGTATGGGAGGACATCGTGCTGGTGAAATAGCATCAAGTATGGCTGTTACTCAAATAGGTTCACGTTTCCAAGCTTTATCAACAATAGGAACTAAAATAGATGCTGTTAATTGGATAAGAGAAAATTTAAATGAAGTTAATGCTAGTATTTTAAAATATAGTGATGAACATCCTGAAGCAATGGGACTTGGAACTACATGCGTTATGGCTCTTTTGACTAAAGATTTCCTAATGTTTGTTAATATTGGAGATTCAAGTGGATTTGTATTTAAAAATGGAAAATTGAAAAAAATAACGAATGACCATACTTTAGTTAACTTCTTAGTTGAAACTGGAGATTTATCTGAAAGAGAAGCAAAAAATCATCCAAAAAGAAATGTTCTTATGCGTGCGTTAGGGGCAGCTGATACATGTGAATTTGATATCTTTGAAGTAGAAACAGATATTGATGCAATTATGCTTTCAAGTGATGGTTTAACAAATATGTTAACTCAAGATCAAATTGAAAAAGTTTTAAATGAAGAAAATATAAGTATAGAAGATAAACTAATTAAGTTAGTAAAAAAATGCAATGTTCGTGGTGGACAAGATAATATTTCAATTGCTTATTTAGTTAAAGATGATAGAATTGGGGATGTGTAGTATGATAATGAAAGGTCAAAAGATAAATGACCGTTACCAAATCATCAAAACTATTGGTGAAGGTGGAATGGCCAATGTTTATCTAGCATATGATACCATCCTTGATAGAAATGTTGCTGTAAAAGTATTAAGAGGAGATTTAGCAACAGATGAAAAATTTGTTAGAAGATTTCAAAGAGAAGCTTTAGCAGCATCAAGTTTATCTCATCCAAATATTGTTGAAGTATATGATGTAGGTGAAGATAACGGATCTTATTACATTGTAATGGAATATATTGATGGCAAACACTTAAAGCAACTTCTAAAAAAACGAGGAAGTTTAACATTAACTGAAGTAGTTGATATTATGCTTCAAGTAACAGACGGAATGAGTGCTGCTCATGATTCTTATATAATACATCGTGATATTAAACCACAAAACATAATGATATTAGAAAATGGTCTAATTAAAATAACTGATTTTGGTATAGCAATGGCACTTAATTCTACTCAACTTACTCAAACAAATTCAGTTATGGGAAGTGTTCATTATTTACCACCAGAACAAGCAAGTGGTAAAGGTGCTACTATTCAAAGTGATGTTTACTCAATGGGAATTCTTATGTATGAGCTTTTAACTGGAACTCTTCCATTTAAAGGTGATAATGCGGTAGAGATTGCTTTAAAACATATTAAAGAAAGTGTTCCTTCAGTAAGAGAGATGTTACCAAATATTCCTCAATCTATTGAAAATATTATAATGAAGGCTACAGCTAAAAATGTTAAAAACCGTTACCAAGATGCAAAGGAAATGCATGATGATTTAAAAACCGCTTTAGATGATTCAAGAATTAATGAACCAAAATATGTTTTTGAATATCCTGAGGATGATGCGGACATAATAAAGAAAAAGCCAGAAAAAAATATTGAACTTCCTGCTGAAGAAAAAGAAGTTAAGAAAAATAAAACAAATGAAGCAAATGTTGAAAAGAAAGAAGATGTCGAGATAAAAACTAAAAAGATAACTGAAAAAGATTTAAGAAAAAGAGAAAATAAATTTTTACTAGTTCTTGCAATAATTTTTACAGGTTTAATTTTAATTGTAACAACTTTAGTATTCTTAATACCTAAAGTAACTAAAGTAAAAGATATTAAAGTTCCTGATGTTACAGGTATGAGTGTTAGTGAAGCTGAAGATAAATTAATTAAAGCAGGATTTACAATTTCTGAAGAACAAAAAAGTGAAGCTTCTTCAACTATTAAAGAAGGAAATGTAACAAAAACATATCCGTCAAATGGTAGTACAAGAAAAAAAGGTGCTTCAGTAGTTATTTATGTATCAACTGGAGAAAATGCTTATACATTAGAAGACTTAACTGGTAAAAACTATGTTGAAGAAAAAGCCATCCTAGAAAAAATGTATAACTTATATGTTAAAGTAGAGAAAATGGAAGATAAAGGAAATCATAAGAGTGATGAAATATTAAAAACAGAACCTGCAGCCGGAGCAAAATTGGTTGAAGGAGATACAATTATTCTTTATATTTCTGATATGTCAACAACTTATCCAGATTTCACTAAAGGAAGTTATTCTTTAAAACAAATAGAAGAATGGTGTGAAAAATATGGAGTTAAATTAACTACTACATATGTTGCAACTGATGAATATCCTGCTGGTACTATTTTTGAACAAAGTCAAAAAGCTGATGACAATGTTATGAATGGTCAATCACTAACAATAAAAATTTCTGAAGAAGTAAGTGATAATGGAGTAGAAGAACAAATAGACTAGGTAAAAGATATGCAAGGTATAATAGTTAGAATAATAAGTAATTTATATACAGTTAAAACTGAAGATGATTTTAGATTATGCCGTAGTAGGGGTAAGTTTCGTAATATGAGACTTACTCCTTTAGTCGGTGATAAGGTTATAATTGATGAAAAAAATAATTACATTTTAAAAATAGAAGAAAGAAAAAATGAGTTATTAAGACCAAGAGTTGCTAATATTGATACTTGTTTAATTGTAACTAGTTTAAAGCATCCAGATTTTTCATCTTTTCTATTAGATAAAATGATTGTTAATATTAGTTCTAATAATATAGAACCAATAATTGTTTTTTCTAAATACGATTTATTAACAGATGAAGAAAAAAAAGAAATGAACTTTATAATTAATTATTATAAGAATGTTGGTTATAAAGTTATTATCAATACAGAATATGATAAAATTCTCGAATATTTAAAAGGCAAAGTTGTTGCTTTAACTGGTCAAACAGGTGCTGGTAAAAGTACTCTTTTAAATAAAATATGTCCTGATTTAAACTTAAAAACTGATGCTATAAGTGAAGCTTTAGGTCGTGGTAAACATACAACAAGACATGTAGAATTATTTGATGTTGATGGTATATATTTTGTAGATACCCCTGGTTTTTCTGCTTTAGATTTAAATGTTGAAGATAAAGAAAATATCAAATTTGCATTTAAAGAATTTAATAATAATGGTTGTAAATTCAGAGATTGTAAACACATAAATGAGAGTGGTTGCCAAGTTATTAAAGATGTAGAAGAAGAAAATATTTTAAAAAGTAGATATGAAAATTATAAAAAGATGGTGGTAGAGTGAAAATAGCAGTTTCATTTTTAAAAAGTAATGTAGATTTAAAAAGTACTTTAAAGAAAATAGAAAATACTGATGCTGATTTTATTCATGTAGATATAATGGATGGAAAATTTGTCCCAGAAAAAACCAATGATGCATCATTTTTTTACAATAATTTAAAAGACATAAAAAAACCATTAGATATACATTTAATGGTGGAAAATCCTAAAGAATATATTGATGTATTAAAAAATTTGAATCCAGAATTTATAACTATTCATGCTGAAATTGAAAAAAGTGAATCTTTAATAGGTTTGATTCATTCTTATGGTATTAAAGCTGGACTTGCTATTAATCCAAATACTAGAGTTGGAAATATAACTTATTTAGATAAACTTGATTATGTCCTTGTAATGGGAGTTAATCCTGGCTTAGGCGGTCAAAAGATGATTATGGATACAACATTAAAATTGGAGGTTTTAAGTAAATTAAGAAAAGATCATAACTACAAATATTTAATATCTTTTGATGGTGGAGTAAACTTAGAAACAAGGAAATTTTTAGATTATTCAGATATATTAGTAAGTGGATCATTTATATGTATGAGTGATGATTATCAAGAAAGAATAAATTTGTTAAGATAACATAAAATAAGTACCCAATTTTGGGTACTTATTTTAATCTTCATCTAAATGAGTGAATAAAATACCAACATTTATTAGTCCAGTTAAACCGACAAGGGAATAAATTATTCTTGAAACAACAGATCCTGCTCCAAATAATAAATCTACTAAATTAATATCTAGTAACCCTACAAACCCCCAGTTAAGTGCACCAATAATGGTAACAACTAAACACACTTTTTGTAATGTATTCATGCCTTCACCTCATTTCTAGTATTATTTTGTCTTAAATTTATAATTTTATACATAATAAATAAATTAATTTTTTATTTGTATTTTAGTTATTTAATTGCTCAAATAAACATAGTAATTAATTAAGAAAGGGTGATTAAGATAAAAAAGGCAGTAGTTATAATATTAAGTGTATTTCTTTTAACTGGATGTATGAATAATACTAAAGATATGATGAAATCATTTAAAGATTATAATAGTAAAAAGAATAGTTATGAATTAACTGGAGAGATGGTTATTGTTAGTAATGAAGATGAATTTACTTACAATATAAAAGTTGGAGTTGATAATAATACTAATTATAAAGTTAGCTTAATTAATACAATAAATAATCATGAACAAGTTATATTAAAAAATTCTGAGGGGGTTTACGTTGTTACACCTAACTTAAATAAAAGTTTTAAATTTATGAGTGAATGGCCAAGTAATTCAAGTCAAGCTTATTTAATTGAATCTCTTGTAAATGATATAAATACTGATTCTAAGTCAACAATCAAGGAAACTAACAGTGGTTATGAAATTGAATCGTTAGTTAATTATCCTAATAATCAAAAACTTGAAAAAGAAACTATTATAACTGATAAAAAATTTAATATAAAAGAAGTTGATGTAAAAAATAGTGAAGGCGCAACATTATTAAAAGTTAAAGTAAGTAATATAGATTACTCTCCAAAATTTGGAGGAGACTATTTTAAATTAGATACTTTGGTTAAAGAAAATACAAATACAAAAAATGAAGAAAAAACTACAACAAAGGCAAAAGATAATAATGAAAATAAAACTGAAGAATCTAATAAACAAGAAAATAAAAATACTGGTGAAACTACTGATAGTTGCATGAATAAATGTGAAACTCAAGAATGTAAGGATGAATGTAAACAAGATACTAAGACTACTTCTAATGTTTTAGATGATATTATCTATCCATTATATGTTCCAGAAGATACTTATCTTCATTCTAAAGATACAGTAAGTACAGATAATGGAAACAGAGTTATATTAACATTTGCTGGAACAGATCCATTTATTCTAGTTGAAGAAAAATCAACTATGAATGAAGATATGGAAATTATTCCAGTTAATGGAGAACCTTTATTAATAGGAAATACAATTGGTGCAATAGGGGATAATTCAGTTTATTGGACTAGTAATGGAGTTGATTTCTATTTAACAAGTAATACTCTTAATTCAAATGAAATGATGACAATTGCAGAAAGTATTACTAATGGAACGTCACTAGTTGCTAATACAAAATAGAATTTTTTAAGAAAATGACTAATTATGGTCATTTTTTTATTAATTAAAAGTAATCGGATTTTCTTTTCAATATATATATTATTGAAAGGAGAGTTAATTTTTTATGTATAATCAAAATAAAATGCATTTAGTAAATAAAATATTTAACAATGAAACTATAAGAACTGTTTGGGATAAAGAAACAGAAAAATACTATATTAGTGTTGTAGATATAGTTCATATTTTATCGGGTAGTAATAATCCTAGAAACTATTGGAAAGTATTAAAACATAGACTAAAAAATGAAGGAAATGAGTCGGTTACAAATTGTAACCAACTGAAATTAAAAGCTTCTGATGGAAAGTATTACAATACTGATGTTGTTGATATTGAAGGAGTGTTTAGAATTATAGAATCAATACCAAGTAAGAATGCCGAACCAATAAAACTTTGGTTAGCAAAATTAGGTAGTGAAAGAATTGATGAAGTATTTGATCCATCACTTGCTATTCAAAGGTCAATAGATTTATATCGTTTAAAAGGTTATGATGAAGTTTGGATAGCTAAAAGGATAAAATTTTTACAAGATAGGAAAGAACTTACAGACATTTGGAAAGAAAGTGGTTTAGAAAATAATTTAGATTATGCAATTTTAACAAATGAAATATATAAAACATGGTCAGGGTTTACTGCTAAAGAATATAAACAACACAAGGGTTTAAGAAAAGAATCTTTAAGAGATAATATGAGTGACATTGAGCTAACTTTAGCTGATCTAGGAGAAATCGCTACTCGTGAAATTGCCAAAGAAAAACAACCATATGGCTTGGTAGAAAACCTTGAAATTGCTAAACAGGGTGGATCTGTTGCCAAAAATGCAAGAATTGATTTAGAAAGTAAAATTGGAAAAAGTATAATTACTAAAAATAATTCGCTAAATTATAAATATAAAAAATAATAATTTGTATAAATTAATAAAAAGTTATTGTATAAAAAAATTAGATTTAGTATAATAGAAAACATTAAATGAGGTGGAAGTATGAACGACAATAAAATAAAAGATATAAATGCTTTACTTACAGCTTTTGAATCAAGAAATGAATTACTTAATGAAGAAATAAAGCAAAATGAAGAAGCAATTAAAGAAATGAAAAAGGAACTTTCTCTCATACTGGAAGATGAAGAAGAACATAAACTAAAAATGGTAGGATAAATACCATTTTTTTTAATATTATTTCCTATTATGTGTTATAATGTTACTAGGTGGTTAAAATGAAAAAGGAAGTAAAAAAATTTGAAACAAAAGAAATTAAGAAATCTAAATATATGAATGATGATGTAAGTAAAATTATAAGTTTTATTATAGTTTTAGTAATAGTTGGTTTATTTATTGGAGCATTATTTTTTATTAATGGAAAATATGTTACAAAAGATGAATTTCAAGATAACAAAACTACAGAAAGTGTTACAATTGATCAAAAATTAATAACTTTAGATGGTATTTTTAAGGTTAGTAAAAGTGAATATTATGTACTTGCGTATAGCTTAAAAGATACAAAAGTTGGTTCAACATTAACAAGTTTAAAAAATAGTTATTCTGGTGATATATATGTTGCTAATTTAGATGAAATAGTTAATAAAAATCATTATGATATAACTAAAGAAGAAAAAGTAAATGTAAAAAATATTAAAGAATTAAACATAACAAAACCAACACTTATTAAAATTAAAGATAAAAAAATAGTATCTTATACAACTGATATTGATGAGATGATTAATCTTCTTTCTAAAAAGGCTTAATTAAGTCTTTTTTTAGGAGGGTTTATGAATAAGATACGAAAAATATTTAAAATAAAAAACAAAAATACAACTTATACTTTTAAAGAACTATTAATAGTTACTATTTTTGTTACTTTAATTGTTAGTACTATAACTGGGTTTGTAGTTTATAAAGTTATATCTAGTAATGAACTTATAAAGTTAGAGTCATCTTATAATAAGATTAAAAATGAATACTATAGTGATATTAATAAAGAAGAATTAGAAAATGCAGCTATTGATGGAATGATGAAATATTTAAATGAAAAATATTCTTTATTTATGGATCAAGAAGAAACATCTTCTTTAAATAATAAATTAGAGGGTAATTATGATGGTATAGGAATTGAGATAGGTATTATAAATTCAAAAATAATGGTGCTAAATGTTTATGATAATACTCCTGCAAGTATAGCAGGTTTAAAGATAAATGATGAACTTGTTAAAGTAGAAGATTTAGTTATTGACGGATCTACATCATTAAAAGATGTTACTAATTTAATAAAAAATAAAAAATCTGTTAGGTTATCAATAAAAAGAGATAATGAAGTAAAAGAATTTAATATTAATATTAAAAAGATAGAAAAACCAGTAGTTACTAAAAAGATATTCGAAAAAAATAATAAAAAGGTTGGCTATATTTATCTTTCAACTTTTAGTGAGAATGCTGGAACTCAAGTAAAAGAGACATTAAAAAAATTAGATAAGGAAAATATTGATAGTTTGATATTTGATGTAAGAAGTAATACTGGCGGTTATTTAACAAGTGTAACTGAAATTTTAAATTTATTCTTAAAAAAAGGTCATTTAATGTATTCATTAGAAGAAAAAGATAAAAAGAAAATGTATTATGATACAACAAAAGAAGAGTATGATAAAGATGTAGTTGTTTTAATTGATAGAAAAACTGCTTCAGCATCAGAAATACTTGCATCTTCTTTAAAAGAAAGTTATGGAGCAACCATTGTTGGAACAACTTCTTATGGTAAAGGTAAAGTTCAAAATACTTATAAATTATCAAAGGATACAATGTTAAAGTATACAACTGCTAAATGGTATACTCCTAGTGGAAATTCAATTGATGAAGTAGGAATTACACCTGGAATATATGTTACTTTGGGTAAAGAATATGTTTTAAATCCTAGTGATGAAACTGATACTCAACTACAAAAAGCAGTAGATTTATTGACACAATAATGTAAAATGTGTCAATTTTTTTGCTTTTCGACATTACTCGACAATACTTGACGTAAATTGACAAAATTTGCTCTTTATCTTTACATATTTTTATACTATAATGTTTCTAGCAGTTGAATAATTATTAGAAAAAGGAGATATTATGGCGATACGTGTTATGATGATTGATGAAGATATCGATCAAATAAATGCAGTAGAGAAGTATTTCAGTGGTTCTAGTAGTATCAATGTTGTAAAAGTTATTAGTAATAAAGAAGAAGCATTAAACTCTTTAGATGGAAATTATGATGTTTTAGTAATTAATTTGCTATTGAGTGGTTGTTTATGTAATCTAATTCTTGCAAAAATGAAAGAAATGGGAATTAGTAAAAAGATAATTATCACGAGTGAATTTGTGATTCCTGATATGTTGAATAGTTTGAATGATTATACGTTAAATTATTTATTAAAGAAACCTTATTCTTGTAACGAACTTGAAAGAGTTATTACTACAATTTATGTTAAAGAAGAAAAACATGTAGATAAAAAACTTAAATTAAAAATTACTGACATGTTACATAATTTAGGAATACCTTCTAATATAAAAGGATATAATTATATAAGAGATGGAATAGAAATGATGTACAATGATACTTCTCTTATGGGAGCAATAACTAAAGAACTATATCCTAAACTTGCAAGAAGTTATGATACAACATCTTCAAGAGTAGAAAGAGCAATTAGACATGCAATTGAAATTTCCTGGAGTAGAGGTGATTATGACCTTATGGAAGAAATATTTGGTAATTCAGTTGATTGTGATAAGTCAAAACCTACTAATGGAGAATTTATTGTGACTTTAGCTGATAGATTAAAATTAGAAAGTAAGTATGTATAATATTAGTTAAATATCCTCATATAATTAATAGGAGGATATTTTTTTATGAATGATAATTTTAATTATGAAGTAAAAAAAATATTAAAGAATGCAGAAAAAGAATGTATGAATTTAAAACATCCTTATGTTGGAACAGAACATTTACTTTTAAGCTTACTTAAAAATAAAGATGTATTAGAAGTGGCTTCTCATTATGGATTAACATATGAAATATTTAGAGATGAACTTATTAATATAGTAGGTCTTTCAAATAAAAAAAGTGAAGTAATATTATATACACCTCTTTTAAGAATGGTTATTGAAATGAGCACTAAAGAAGAAAATGTTACTGCTAAAAACATAATGAAAAATTTACTTTCAAGTGATGATGGAATTGCTTTAAGACTTCTAATGGGTTTAAATATTGACATTGAAAGTATGTATAAAGAATTAAGTGAAGATGATATAAGTGAATTAAACGTTATTGGGGAACAAATAAAAAGTGATAATATTTTAATTGGAAGAGATAAAGAGATAAATGAAATAATTCAAATTCTTTTAAGAAAAAATAAAAATAATCCAATATTAATAGGTGAAGCAGGTGTTGGAAAATCAGCAATAGTTGAAGAACTATCAAGAAGAATCGATGGCAATCTTGTACCACCTAAATTAAAAGGTAAAAAAATTATTTCTCTTGATATGGCTAGTATGCTTTCAAATACTAAATATAGAGGAGAATTTGAAACAAGACTTAATAACATAATAAAAGAAGTTAAAAAGAATAAAAATATTATTCTATTTATAGATGAAATACATACAATCGTTAAAACGGGTGGTGGAGAAGGTAGCATTGATGCAGCTAATATTTTAAAACCATATCTTGCTAATGATAAAATAAAAATTATAGGTGCAACAACTACTTATGAATACGAGAAATTTATATCTCCTGATAAAGCATTAAAAAGAAGATTTCAAAGTGTTATGGTTGTTGAACCTAATGAATTAGAAACAAAAAATATTTTATTAGGTGTAAAAAAAATATACGAAGATTTTCATAATGTTAAAATAACTGAAAGCAATATAGATTATATTGTTAGTCTTGCTAATAAATATATTTATACAAATCATAATCCTGATAAATCATTAGATGTACTTGATATGGTTGCATCTAAAGTAAATATGGAAAGTGAATTACAAGAAAATAGTTTTAAATGTAATGAATATTTAAACAATAAAGATTATAAAAATGCTTACTATTTAAGAAAAAATAACAAAAAGAAATTGACTATAAAAAATAAAGATATAGAAGAAACAATTATGTCGATAACAGGTATTAATTTAATTAAACAAAAAGATATTGATAATTTAAGTCATATTTTAAATACTAAATTTGGAATTAATAATATGAATAGGATTTTTGAAAATAGGTTAAATAGTAATAAAGTTTTAAGCTTTACTTTAAAAGGTAAAGATAAAAACATTAAAGAAGATATAGTTAAGACAATTGTATCTACATTAAAATATAATTATTTAGAACTTGATTTAAAAGATTATGTAAGTGATACATCAATAAATAGAATCGTAGGAAGTGATCCGGGATATATTGGTTATAATGATGTTAATTTATTAAGTAAGATAAAATATAAACCTTATTCATTAATATATTTAAAAAATGCAGACGCTTCTTCTTATAAAGTATTAGAGTTATTTAAATCAATAATTGATAAAAGTTATATAAGAGATAATAAAAATGAATTAGTGGTTTTTGATAATTGTGTTATTATTATGGATAAATTAAAAGAAACTCCAATAGTTGGATATGAACATCATGAAGAAAATACTAATTTTGAAGTAGACACTGATTTAATAATTACTAATGCATGAAACACCCTTTTGTGATATAATCAACTTAGAATAAGAGGGTGCTTATGAACAATGATGAATTACCAAAAGTAAAACAAATTAATAGAACTGCTAAAGTAATTAAAGTAGATGAATTTGGTAATGTAAAAGAAAGTAATGAGACTTTACCAGAAGAACCTATTAAAAATGAAAATGTAGAAAAATTAGATAATATTCAAGATAAGAATTTTTCTCACGATTCATCAACAGCTATTTTTATTACTGTTATTTTAATCATAATTGCATGTGTAGCATTTTTTATAGTATACATATATTTACCAAATAACTATCATGGAATAACTGGAAATGAAGAAATACCAACTACCAAACCTCAAGAATATTATTTTGATATAGTTGATTTAAGTGATAACGACATAGACTTTCAAACTGAAATGAAAATAAATGATAAATTTATGTTGAAAGTAGAAGATTTAAATGCTAAAAAGAATATTAAAGTAAATGATTTTATAATTGCAACTGCTAATAAAATTTACAAAAAAGTATCAATTGTAGATAATATTTTGTTTATGTTCTTAATTAATAACGAACCAAGACAGAATAGAGTTATTGGAGTAACTGCTGATGGTAAAATACTTGCTGATATTTCTTCAATACAAAAAATGTCGGGTATGAGTGTAAACGAAGTTATATTTAATCCAACTGGAATTACTTTAATGGCATCAAGAATTTATAATAATAAATTAATTCTTTCTTCTAATTTTGGAGATGTAAATGGATTTGATATATGCAATTCTTCCACTTCTGAAGAGATGCTTGCTACAGGTGAATTTGAAATTAATTATAAAGGTAATAATAAATTAAGTGATGCAAAAAAAATAAGTGGTGAAACTATAAAAGAATATGTTAATAACAATAATATGTGTCAATAATATTGCTTAAAATTAAACAAATTAGTATAATAAAATGTAAGCAGGTGATAAAATGAAATTTTATAATACATTAACTAAAAAAGTTGATGACTTTGTTCCGATTCATGAAAATATAGTGAATATGTATACTTGTGGTCCAACTGTTTATCATTATGCTCATATTGGTAATATGCGTAATTATATTGGACATGATATACTTGAAAAAACATTATTATATTTAGGATACAATGTTAAAAGAGCTATGAATATTACAGATGTTGGCCATCTTACAAGTGATGCTGATACTGGTGAAGATAAAATGGAGGTTGCATCTAAAAGAGAAGGTAAAAGTGCTTATGAGATTGCTGATTTTTATACTAAAGCTTTCTTTAAAGACTTTAATAATTTAAATTGTAAAATGCCAGAAATTGTTTCTAAAGCAACAGATAATATTGATATGTATATTAAAATAATTGAAGATTTATTAAAAAAAGATATTGCTTATATAAGTGGTGGAAACGTTTATTTTGATATATCTAAAGTAGATGATTATTATAAATTATCTAACCATTCTTTAGAAGGAAATATGGTTGGTATAAGAGAAACAGTTACAAGTGATGAAAAGAAACGTAACCAAGCAGATTTTGTTTTATGGTTTACAAAATCTAAATTTGAAAATCATGAAATGGTTTGGGATTCACCATTTGGTGTTGGTTATCCAGGATGGCATATTGAATGTTCTGGTATATCAATTAAATATTTAGGTGAATATTTAGATATTCATGGTGGTGGAGTAGATAATATATTCCCACATCATACTAATGAAATTGCTCAAAGTGAAGCATATTTAGGTCATAAATGGTGTAATTATTGGTTCCATAATGAACATTTACTTGATTCAACTGGAAAAATGAGCAAAAGCAAAGGGGACTTTTTAACAGTATCTTTACTTATTGAAAAAGGATACGATCCATTAAGTTTTAGATTTATGTGTTTAAATAGTCATTATAGAAAACAATTAGTTTTTACTTATGAAGCACTTAATCAAGCAGAAGCAACTTTAAAAAAACTTAGAAATAAAATATCTAATATAGTTGATGAAGGAGAACTTGATGAAGGAGAATTCAGTACTTATAATGATAGATTTATTAAAGAAATATCTAATGATTTAAATACAGCAAATGCTTTATCTGTTATGTATGAACTTATTAAAGATGAACAAGTTAATGGTCATACAAAATTAGAATTAATTAAAAAATTTGATAAAGTTTTTAGTATTAATTTAATAAATGAAAAAAGTAAAAATGAAGATAAAGAAATATTAGATCTAATTGAAAAAAGAAGTGAAGCAAAGAAGAATAAAGACTTTGAACTTGCTGATTCAATTAGAAGTGAACTTGAAAGTAGAGGAATTATTCTAGTTGATACTAGAGAAGGAACAACTTATAAAATTGTAGGAGAGTAGTTATGGATTTAATAATAATTTTTTTACTAATGCTAATTATTCCAATTTATGCATCAATTAAAGTTAATGTTAATTACAAAAAGTATAAAAAAGTAACAAATGAAAAAGATTTAACTGGATTTGATGTAGCAAGAAGAATATTAGATGAAAATGGACTTGGAGATATTTATGTTGTTGAAACTAAAGGAGTTATGAGTGATCATTATGACTCTAGAAGAAAAACTGTTAGGCTTTCAACTGAAGTATTTCATGGAACAAGCGTTGCTTCTGTTGCAATAGCAGCTCATGAATGTGGACACGCTATTCAAGATAAAGAAGGTTATACTTGGATGAAATTAAGAAATATTATTTTTCCAATTGTCAATATTGGTCAAAGAATCGCTTATATTGTAATGATTATTGGTTTGTTCTTAAGTTATATGGATTATGTTTATGCAGCAATTGGGTTTACATTTCTAGGACTTTTATTTGAACTTGTAACATTACCAGTTGAGTTTGATGCTTCTAAAAGAGCAAAAGATATAATTTTAAAAGATGGTATGATTAATGATAAAGAGAAAAAAGGCGTTGATGCTGTTTTAAACAGTACAGCTTTAACATATGTTGCTGCAGTTGTGTCATCAATGTTAGAAATCCTTTATTTATTAATTCAATTAAACGATCGCGATTAACAAGCTTATGCTTGTTTTTTTGTGAAAATTAGTTATAATATGTATTTGAGAAAACGGGTGATTGTTATATGAATTTAGAAGAAATATTTGCAATTTATGAAAAAGATAATCAAACAGGAGTTAAATTGTTAGAAGAATATTTGAAATATAATATGTTAAATACTAAAGTAGTTTATACATTATTTGCTTATTATGTAAATAATAAAAGTTATGGTAAAGCAGCATATTATTTAGATTTATTACGTCAAACAAATATAAATATGTATGATTATTATACTTATTTAATTTTAATGTATGATTTATTAGATTTAGATATTGATTTATCAAATGTAAAAGTTACTGATTTATTAATTTTAAAAAGCAATAAAAAATATGATGATGTTAAAGGAAACAATGAAGTAAGAAAAGAAATATTTAATGGATCTTATTTTAGAGCTAAAAAAGCAAATAGTAAAATTTTTCATAAAAAAGGAAAGATGACTTTAGAAGAATCAATTATAACAAATTTAATAAATGCAAATGTTAAAAAAGTGGTTGATATAATAGTTAAATATATTGAAGAAGGTAATTATGATTATGCTTATGATTTAGTGTTTGAAATGAATAATATACCAGATGAGGAAACTTTAATTGATGGATTAACAACTTTAATATTACAAAGTGATGGTATGCCTTTGACAAGAGAAAAACTAGAAGAGATAAAGAAAGTTAAAAAAATTGAGGATAGAATTGCATCATCAATTATAAAACAAGCAAAGTTAGAAGATAATGTTAATAAAACAGTATATTATGATAATAATACAAATTATTTTTATGATTTTATTGAAAAAATGGATAGATTTTATGATAATGAACTTGCAATGAAAAGCTTAATTCATGATTATTTAGAAGCTTATTCAAAAACAGAGTATTATAATTTTATAATGAAGATATATGAATATTTATCAAAAGATGTATTCTTTGATTATATATATACAATTCTTTATGGTGTTGATAGAAGTTATCTTATTACTAAATATGAAGAAACAAATGATGAAGTATATGCTGAATTAATTGCTTTAGCACCAATAAAAGAAAGAGAAGACATTGTAAAAAAAATAGAGAAGTTATTAAGTTAACCTCTCTATTTTTTATTTTGTTGTATTTCTGCTTTGATTAATTAAGTAATTTATATATTTGTTATAAGCACTTTCAATATCACTGTCATTGAATGTAACACCATATTCTTTTCTTAATTCAACCATTGCATTAACTGCCATTGTAGAATCTTTTTCAATTTTTTCATTTGCAAGTGTTTCTTTAATTTTATCTTTAAGATTTTCAAGTGTATCTTTTTCTTTTTCATCAACTTTTAAGATAACATGATATCCATAAGTAGTTTTAACTGGTGATTTTGAATATTCACCTTTTTTTAATTTGTAAGCTGCTGTTTCAAAAGCTTCTACCATGTCACCATGATTGAAGAAACCTAAATCTTGATAAGTAACTTCATCATTATTTTCGTATTTTTTAAATGCATCTGCTGCTGAAGTTCCAGATTTTATATCATCAGTAATTGCTGTAATAATTTCTTTAGCTTTATTTTCAGCGTTAGTAGAATCTTGATCACTTGAAGATGCAGGTTTTACTAAGATGTGTACACAGCTAATATCACCTTTTTGTTCATTTTTATAATATTTTTCAATTTCTTTATCAGTAACTAAACTTTTAGCATAACTTTCCTTTTGCATATTTTCCATATAAGATACTCTTTGTTGCTTTAAAAGTTGTTCTAAAGAAGAATAACCATATTGACTTAATGCACTTAAAAGTGAAGTTTCATCATATTTACCATTTTTATCAACATAATTAGCTTTTAAAGATGTTTCATAATTTTTAATATATTCATCAATATCATCTTTTTTATCTTTAAATTTATCTTCTAATATTTTATTGTCGACTTTTTCAAGAAGTACGTTAAGTCCATAAGAATCTTTTACTTCGTTCCATACTTCATTAACACTTATTTTATCTCCATTTTTAAAATCAACTATTGATTCTTCACCATTACTTAATTTAGGAATAGTTTTACCACATCCAGTTAGCATAACACTTGCCATAACTACAACTAATAATTTCTTTTTCATTTATATCCTCCCTAATAGGTATTATATCACGTATATAAAAAAATTAATATTAATTTCTTTAAAACAGGCACAAAAATGGATATTTTACCATACAATAAAGTGAGTAATGAAAAGGAGGGAGAATAATGAATAAATGTTGCAATAATAATATTTCTGGTGCTGCTTTCATATTAGTTCTATTTATTTTATTAATTATTATAGTAGGAGCATTTATCTAAAAAGGAGGTGTTAAGGCATGAATTGTAATACTAAACCCTCAATAAATAATCAAGGTTATGGTAATACATTCTTCATCATTCTTGTATTATTTATTCTGCTTGCAATTATTGTTAGTTCAATATATGCATATTAAGAGGATTTTCCTCTTTTTTTTGTAAACAAAATGCCTAAAATGTGTTGTTTTTACTAGACAATATGTAATATTTGTTATAATAAATATAGAATACTTAATTGTTTTTGTTCAAAAATTTGCATTTTTTCTCTTTTTATGTTAGTATAGTTGTCAATTCAAGACGTAGGGGACATAAAAAAGGGGTAAGGTTATGAACGAAGGAAGTATTGCAGTAACAGAAAGTATTACTGTTGCTAATTCAATTTATTTATTTGTAAAACGAGTATTTGATTTAATTATTAGTGCTTTTTTACTAATAGTTTTATCGCCATTATTTTTAGTAATAATTTTAGCTATAAAACTTGATTCTAAAGGTAAGACTATATATACTCAAACACGTATAGGTCAAAATGGTAAAACTTTTAAACTTTATAAATTTAGATCAATGATTGTTGATGCTGATAAAGTTTTATTTGAACTTTTAGAGAAAAATCCAGAAATGAAAATGGAATATGATATTCATAAGAAATTAAAAAATGATCCACGTGTTACAAAAGTAGGTAAAATTATTAGAAAATTATCTATGGATGAATTACCACAACTTCTTAATGTCTTTAATGGTGAAATGTCTTTAATCGGTAATAGACCATATCTAGAAAGGGAAATTAAAGATATGGGTAAATATTACGATGAAATAGTTAAAACTAAACCAGGTATAACAGGATATTGGCAAGTTAATGGTAGAAGTAAAACAACATTTAGATCAAGATGCAAAATGGAAGCAGATTATTCTAAACGTGCAAGTTTAAAATTGGATATGCAAATTTTCTTAAAAACATTTAAAGTATTAATTAAAGGTTTATAAGAAAATATAAAATGCCAAGTAAACTATATACAAAGGTGTTTTGTATATAGTTTTTTTATAGTAGAGGTGAAATTCATGAAAATAGATATTATTTGCCCACTTTATAATGCAAGTAGATATATAATTGATTTAAATAATTCTTTCTTAATGCAAGAAAAAGTTGCATTAAATAAAGTAAGATATGTTTTGACTGAGTCAAATGATAATACTAAAGAAATAATGGATAATGCAAATATTCAATATAAATTGATTAAAAAAAGTGAATTTTCACATAGTTTAGTTAGAGAAAAAGAAGCAATGGAAAGTGATGCAGACATAGTTGTATTTGTAACTCAAGATGTTGTTATTACTGATAAATTGTGGCTTTATAATTTAACAAAAGATATTAATGATGAAGTTGTAGCTACTTATTCAAGACAAATATCAAAATATAATAATATTGAAAAATATACTAGAGAATTTAATTATCCAAATAAATCGAGAATTGTTTCGAAAAATGATATTAATGAATTGGGTTTGAAAACATTCTTTTTCTCCGATGCAGCTTCTGCTATAAAGAAAAGTATTTTTGTTGAGTTAAATGGATATGATAATAAAAATTTACCTATAAGTGAAGATATGTATATAGCTTATAAAATAATAATGAATGATTATAAGATAAAATACTGTGCTGATTCTGTAGTTAATCATTCTCATAAATTTAAGTTAAAAGAAATATATGATAGATATAAATTAACTGGTAAATTTTTTAAGGAAAACTCTTATTTAGATAAATTTGGAACAACAGGAAGTGGAGCAAAACTTGCAAAATATGTATTAAAACGTATTATAACGGATTTTAAATGGCATTTAATTTTTAGATATCCATTTGATATGGGAGCAAGATTTTTAGGAATGAAAGCGGGGAAAAAGTAATGGAACGAGATTTAATAAGTATAATAGTGCCTGTTTACAATGTTCAAGAATATTTAAAAAATTGTATTAATTCAATTTTAAATCAATCTTATAAAAATATAGAAATCATTTTAGTAGATGATGGTTCAACAGATGAGAGTAGTTCAATATGTGATTTATATGTAAAAAAAGATAATCGAATTAAAGTAATTCATAAAGAAAATGGTGGCCTTTCTGACGCTAGAAACGTGGGGATTAAAAGTGCTAGAGGAAAATATATTACTTTTGTTGATAGTGATGATTATTTAGATGAAAACTATGTTAAAGCATTATATATTTTAATTACGGAAAATAATTCAGATATTGCGTGTTCTAGGATGAAAAAAACTGATTCCTTGAACGATAAAATAATAAATAAAAATGAAAAAATAAATATCTATAACTCTATTGATGCAATTAAAGAAATACTTTATCAGAGAAATATTGATAATTCAGCACCAAGTAAACTTTTTAAGAAAGATCTTTTTGAAAATATTCTTTTTCCAGTTGGATATGCTTTTGAAGATTTGGATACAATGTATAAATTATTTTTACAAGCAAACAAGATAGTATCTACTACTAATAATTATTATTTATATTATCAAAGGCAAGGTAGCATTCTTCATACTGTTAAAGATAAAACGATAAATGACCTTTTAACAATAATTGATAATATGAATAAAAATTTAATAAGCTATGGTGAGTTAAAAGCTCCGTTAATGGCAAGAACTTTAAATGCAAATTTTTATATTTATAATCGTTCAACTAATAAAGATATAAAAGAAAACAGTAAAAAGTATATTATTGAGAATAGAAAAAAAGTTTTGAAAGATAGTAATATAAGTAAAAAAACAAAATATGGAATAATTATTAGTTTAGTAAGTTTTAAACTAGTAAATTTATTAGATAAAATGAGGTGAAGTAATGAATAAAATTAAATTAAGGATTAAACAATTATTGATAATTTTAAAATATTTATTTATAAAAATTCTTAATGTTTTTACTTCAAATAAAAAATATAATGACATATGGTTAATAGCTGAAAGAGGCGATGAAGCTAGAGATAATGGATACGCTTTTTATAAATATATGAAAGAAAATCATCCCGAAAAAATTTTTATTATATTATAAAGAAAGATTCACCTGACATTAATAAAATTGATCCAGCTAGAAGAATTTACTATCAATCAGCTAAACATTTAAAATATTATATGGATGCAAAATATTTACTTAGCACTCATATTTTAGGATTTTCTCCTGAATTTAGAAGTTTTGGAAAATTAGTTAGGAGATTTAAAATATTTGATTGTAAAGGTAAAAAAATATTTCTTCAACATGGTATTATTCAATGCTATATAGAATATTTAACAAGTTCGTCTATTGATTTGGATTTGTTTATATGTGGTGCAAAAAAAGAGTATGATTTCATTCTTAAAAATTTTGGCTTTGATGAAAGTGTTGTTAAATTTACTGGACTTGCTAGATATGATTTCTTGAAAAATTCACAAAAGAAAAATGAAAAAGAAATTTTATTTATGCCAACTTGGAGAAAGGAGTTATTTTATTTATCTGACTCCGATTTTATTAAATCTGATTATTATAAAAATATAATTAATATTCTAAATAATGAAAAGCTTCAAGAAAAACTTAAGAACAATAATATTAAATTAATCTTTTATCCACATTATGAAATACAAAAACGAATTAGTCTTTTTAACATTAAAAATGAAAATATTAGTATTGCATCTTCTAAAGAATATGATGTTTCTGAATTATTAAAAAGTGTTGATATGTTAATAACGGATTATTCAAGTGTATTTTTTGATGTTGCTTATCAATATAAACCAATATGTTATTTTCAATATGATTATGAACATTTCAGAAAGAGCCAATATGGTGAGGGATATTTTGATTTCAAAACTTTAGGATTTGGTGATGTTTCTACAAATGTAAGTGATCTAATTGATAATATAATAAGGGTAATAGATAGAAATTTTGTAATGGAAGATAATTATAAAAAAAGGGTTAATAATTTTTTTGTTTATAATGATACACATAATTGTGATAGAATATATAATGAAATAATAAAAAAATAGATGGTGATGAATATGAAGATAATGATAAATAAAAAAAGCATAATGCTAACTTTGTTTTATATTTTAATGTTATTTTCATATTTTCAATTTGACAGTTTAAATTATTTATATACATCTTTATTACCAATATATAAAATGTTTCATTATATCAGCTTTTTTATAATTGTATTGTTATTTTTTAAAAATAAAAATATGTCTAAAATAATAATTTATGTATTAATTTATTTGTTTATTCTTTTTATATCATCAATAATTAATGGCCAACAATTTTTGCAGATATTAAATTATATGATGATGGTAATGAGTTTTTGCTTAATAACTGATTATGGAATAAAAAATAATACAAAAGAATATTTATATGCTATTTCAATTTTTTTGAATTTTATGGTTATTATTAATTTTATAACAATTTTGTTGTATCCAAATGGCATGTATATTAATTCAACTTTATATAAACAAAATTGGATATTTGGTTATAAAAATGCTCATATTTTGTATTTATTACCATGTGTTGCAGTTAATGCAATTAGATCATTAAAGTTTAAAGGACATTTGGATTATAAATTTTATTTAATATTCTTTATTAGTTTTTTATCAATTGTAATTGTAAATAGCAGTACTGGAATAGTTGGATTATCAATTATCTTGATTTATTTAGTATTTAAGAAATTGCTTGATAAAGTTAATTTAGTAAATAGTTATTCGAGTATGGGTTTGTATTTATTAAGCTTTGTTTCTATTATGATATTAAAAATTCAAAATTTATTTAAATTTTTAATTGTTGACATATTAAAAAAGGATTTAACATTTACCGGTAGAACTTATATTTGGGATAGTGTTTTAAAAAGTATAAAAAGTCATCTTTTACTTGGATATGGTAATGTAACTTTTCAATATAACAAGTATATATTTACAACACATAATACAATTTTAGATATTTTGTATAAGACTGGTATAGCTGGTTTTACTTTATATTTTTTGATAATATTTGAAACTTGTAAAGCTTTATATGCTTGTAAACAAAACAAAATTTCCAAATTTTTATCGATCATTTTATTGTCTTATTTTGTAATAATGTTAACTGAGGCATACACGATAAACTATTATTTCTTTATTTTAGTTATTTGTTGTAATATAAAATATTTAAGGAGAAGTGAAGATGATGAATGATTTAATAAGTATAGTTATACCAATTTATAATGCTTCAAAATATCTGGAAAAATGCATTAATTCAGTTATAAATCAGACATATAAAAATTTAGAAATAATTTTGGTAAATGATGGCTCAATCGATAATTCTTTAGATATCTGTAATGATTTTAAAGATAAAGATAATAGAATTAAAGTTATAAGTAAAAAAAATGAAGGAGTATCTAAAACAAGAAATATTGGAATAGATAAATGTAAGGGAAAGTATTTAATGTTTCTTGATAGTGATGACTATATTGATGAAATTTATGTAGAAAAGATGTATACATATTTGACTAAAAATAATTTATCGATGGTTACATCAAGTATGACATTAGTTGATGTAAATTATAATGTTTTAAAAGTTTCTTCATATAAAGATAAAAGTGATATATTACAAGTTAAAGATATCTATAAAGACATCGTTAATACATCTTATTTTTGCCCAATTTGGAAAAATATAATAAAAGTTTCTTTAATAAAAGATAATAGTATTTATTTTGATGATTCTTTAAAATTTGGAGAAGATTTATTATTTTCTTTTAAAATAATTCAATCATGTGAAAAGATAGGCTATTTAAGCTTTCCAGGTTATTTTTATGTTCAAAATAATGCGAGTATTACTCATAATAATTCTTTTAATATTGTAAAAAAATATGTTGAGGATAATAAGCATGTTTATAGTATTTTAAATGAATATATTAACGATGATGTTTTAATAACAAATAGATTGTTTTCTAAATATAATTTTGCACTTTTGAAATTGATTAAAAATTGTAAATATGGAGAATTTAAACATTATGCAACTTTATTATATAAAAATATGTTTAATAAAGATGACATTATAAAAGTTTGTGAAATAAATTATGAATCTAAATCAAACACTATATTAATGAATATCTTGGTAAAAAAACATTATTTTATTTATTATCTTGTTGCTAAAACATATTATTCAATTAAAAAGTAGGTGAAACATGAAAAGTGAAAGAAAGAAAAGTTCAATAAAAAATATGATAACTGCAGTTGGATCAAATATTATTACAATTATAGTTGGTTTAGTTGCTCAAGCGATATTTATTAAAATACTAGGCTCTGAATATTTAGGATTAAATGGACTTTTTTCCAATATTATATCAATGCTTGGTATAGTTGAATTAGGTATAGGTTCAGCAATAATTTATAATATGTATAAACCTATAGCTGAAAAAGATACTGAAAAAATAAAATCTTTAATGAAATTTTATAAAAAAAGTTATAACATTATAACTTTGGTAATTGCTTGTATTGGAATTTTAATAATACCTTTTATTAAATATATTGTTGATATAAAAAGTGTAACAGCAGATATTAATGTTTATATAGTTTATTTACTATTCTTATCTGAAACTATTTGTTCTTATATATTATCTTATAAAAGAAGTATTTTATATGCTGATCAAAAAGAATATATTACAAATATTACTCATATAGGATATACAATAGTAGTTAATACATTACAATTAATTTCTTTATATTTAACTCATAATTATTATTTATATTTAATTATAAAAATCATGATGCGTTTAATGGAAAATATAGTAATATCAATTATTGTTGCTAAAAAGTACGAATATCTTAATAATAAAAATATTGAAAGCCTTGATAAACAAACTGAAAAAGATATATTTCAAAAAATTAAAGCTTTGTTTTTTCATAAAATTGGAACTTTTATTGTATCGGGGACAGATAATATTATAATATCAAAATATTTAGGTCTTGTTACTGTTGGACTTTATTCTAATTACTTTTTAATTATTAATGCAGTTCAAACCGTTTTAAATCATTTTGTTTCTGCTACTAAAGCAAGTGTAGGTAATTTGCTTGTAACAGAGTCTAAGAAAAAACAATTTGAAATATTTGATAAAATTCGTTTTATGAATTTCTGGATTTCTTGTTTTTCATCAATTTGTATATTTATAATAATGGATAGTTTTATAACTATATGGATAGGTTATAAATTTGTTTTACCAACTAAAGTATTATTAGTTTTGGTAATTAACTTCTTTATTGTTTCATCTCGTTCTACATATGGTGCTTTTAAAGAAGCTGCAGGTATATTTTATGAGGATCGTTTTGTACCTATAATTGAATCTTTATTAAATATAGTTTTATCAATTATATTTGTTAAAAAGTTTGGACTTATGGGAGTATTCATGGGAACAGTTGCAAGTGGATTAGTATTATGGTGCTATAGTTATCCAAAATATGTTTATAAAAACCTATTTGGAAGAAGTTACTATGATTACATTAAAGAAACAATATATTATTTAATTGTTTTTGTACTTATTGCTGGTTTTAGTTATTCACTAGCTATATTAATAAGCTTAGAAAATGTTTATTTACAATTTATAAGTAATGTATTAATTGCTTTAATAGTTCCAAATGTAATTATGTTGCTTTTATTTTCGAAAGATGAAAACTTCAAATATTTTATAAGTATGATAAAAAGGCATTAATTATCTTTTTTTCGTATTTTGTATTGTGCATTTAAATATAATTTTATATAATTTCCTTAGATTAGGTGAGTTTTTATGGATTCTAGTGATGTAGTAATATATTTTTTTATAATTAATATTATATTGTCTTTTCTAATTTTCTTCTTAGTGAAATTTACAAATAAGAGAAATAGTAATAATTTAGAAAGCGAAAACGATTTTAACAAAAAGATGGAAGAAAGCGAAAATGAGGATATTAAAGCAAAGAAAAATACTAAAGCATGTATTAAAAAAAATGATGAAAACAATTTAAATTTAATGAAAGCAGTTCCTATATCCGAAAATCCTTTATTTAATGATTATGATAAAACAACTCAAAAAGTATTGTTGGAATTAGAAAAAAGATATAAACAAAGCGGTTATTTAACTTATAAAGATCTTGAACATATTGTATTTTTGAATTATAAAAAACCTGGGGTAGAGTATGAAAGGATTTCTGCTATTCTAACTAATTTTGGAATACATTTAATGGAAATATCAGAAATAGTTTTAAGAAATAGAGCTAAAAATCTTGAAAAAGAAAATAAAATTATAAATGTATTTAAAAATAATGGAGAAAATGCTGAAAATTTTGAATTAAATGATGAAAAAAAGAAAATATTCGAAGAACTTGAAGATACAAATGACAATTATTTTATTACAGGTAAGGCTGGAACCGGTAAAAGTTATCTTTTAAAATATTTTCAACAAAACACAAAAAAGAAGGTTTTATTTGCTGCACCGACTGGAATATCAGCGCTTAATATTTCGGGTATGACTTTGCATAAATTATTTGGTTCTAATAATTTGGAATTAGATAAGGATATATGTTTAAGTAATATAAAAAGTACTATGTTAAAACACGTTGATACAATTGTAATTGATGAGATATCCATGGTTGGGGTATCCTTGTTATATCAAATTGATTTGATTTTACAAAATGTGCGAAGAAATGCGCTACCATTTGGCGGTGTACAAATGATATTTTTTGGCGATTTATTTCAGCTACCACCTGTTTATAATGATGAACAAAATGATTATTTGAGAGATCGATTTGGAGGTATTTATTTTTTCTTTTGTGATGCGTATAAAAATGGTAATTTTCATTTTAGAGAATTAAAAGAAGTTTTTAGACAAAAAGATAGTGAATTTGTTGATCTATTGAATAATGTTCGTGTTGGAAAGATTACATCAAAACAAATTGATATGTTAAATAGCAGGTATGTTGAAGATATTCCTAATGGTGTTATGATGCTTGTTCCTACAAGACGTGAAGCAGAAAATATTAATAATTTAAAGTTAGATGCAATCAAATCACCGGAATTTACTTATAATGCTGACTTTAATGCTCAAGATGGTTTTTATAAAAAGAAAAATTGGGAAAATGATTTCCCTTGTAGTTTATCTTTAAAACTAAAAAAAGGTGCATTAATAATGTATATATCAAACGATGATTTTAATTCTTCTATAGTAAATGGAAGTATAGGTGTTGTATCTGATTTAAGTGAAAATGGAATCCTTGTTGTTATAAATGGTACTGAATATCAAGTTAATAAACGTGATTTTCATCGGTATGATTATTCGTACAATCGTGAATTAGGTAAAATAGAACGTCGAATAGTAGCCACTGTTTCGCAATATCCAATTGTATTAGCTTACGCTATAACAATACACAAATCTCAAGGAAAAACTTATCAGCAAATAGGTGTAAATTTTGAAAAAAGTTTTGCAGCTGGACAAGTATATGTAGCTTTATCGAGATGTGCTAATTTTGATAAATTATATTTAACTTCAAAATTTGAAGGTACGGAAATATCAGTTGATGAGACAATTACAACGTTTTATGATGAAATTTCTAAAAACAATCAATAGTATAAAATTTGTGATTTAAAACATAATAATTCTAGGTGATAATATGTCTAGAATATTAATGGTTGTAGGTTCAAGAAGAGAAGGTAATTCAATTCACTTAGCTAATAATTTAAAAGCTATTTTTGATCGTAATAGAATTTCAAGTGATATTATAGTTCCAGGTAATCAAAAAATATATTTATGTACTGGTTGTATGGACTGTGATAAAAATGGTGTATGTGATTTTAATGATGATATGAAAGATAATATTGATAAAACCAATAATGCAGAAGTAATAATTTTTATTACTCCAACAAGATGGAATACGTTATCTGGAGACTTAAAAATATTTATTGATAGGTTAAATCCACTTTATAGTGAAAAGAAACTTAAAGATAAAAAAATGATTGTTTTAGTTGTTGGTTCTAAATCAAGAAATGAATATTCTACAGATGGTGCTTTAACTTCTTTAGGATCATTTATTGAAAGTGCAGAAGGCAAATTAATTTATAAAGCATTTTTTGATAATTGTTTAAATTATCCGGATATTTTAAACCATAGTGAAAAAATTGAAACTGTTGCTAATGATATAATAAATGCGATAAATTAAAAATATATAGAAACTTAATTTAAAATATGATAATATCTATTTAGCAAGGAAACTTGCATACAATAAAAAAGCTAACATTCAGTTTTTCAGAGTTGAATGTTTACCAAAATTATATTTCTTTAGACACTTATTCTAACGGATGAGTGTCATTTTTTTATTACAACTATCAAAGATTTAAAAGATAATAAGATATTTACTTTTTATTAACAATATATTAAAAGTGGGTAGAAAAATAATAAAAAATATGATAATATGTATTTAGCAAGAGAACTTGCATACAATAAAAAAGGGAACATTCAGTTTACACATGTTGAATGTTATCCTATTAAGTGGGAAGACACTCTAACATCTTAGAGTGTTTATTTTTTATTAACAATATATTAAAAATGAGTAGAAAAATAATAAAAAATATGATAATATGTATTTAGCAAGACAACTTGCATACAATAAAAAAGGAAACATTCAGTTTGCAAATGTTGAATGTCTACCTGTTATTTTTACAGCAGACATTTAATTCTTTTGAATTAAGTGTCTATTTTTTTATTACAACTATCAAGATGATAAGAAGAAATAAAATGATAGTAATGTATTTAAGAACTTTTATGATAAAGGTTCTTTTTTTCATTATATCAAACCTCCTCTCTAAAAAGATTAGAGGTAGACACTCAACAACTGATGTTCCAAGTAAATTATAACAAATAAATAAATTACAATCAATACAAATGTTCGTGCATATTGAAATTTGCAAAAGCCATTAAAATCTGCTATAATACAAGCCAATGTGAGGGGATATTATGAAAAATATATTAAAAATTGTGCTTAGTATTTTAACAATTATATTATCAATTATTTGTATATTTACAATTAAAGGTTTAAATATGTTGCCAAATAAATATTTTATTATATTTGTAAGTGTTATGTTTTTATTTAATCTTATTGGTTTACTTTTATATACAAAGAAAAAATGGCTTAATATAATTGGTCTTGTCATAAGTATAATAACAATTATTATTTCTATAATTGGGTACTATTATGGGAGTGAAACTATTGATTATTTAAAACATTCTTTTAATAATGATTCTGTAGAAATCAGTGAATATGGATTATATGTATTAAAAAAGAATAATTTTGAGTTAAATGATATTAAAAATTTTGGATATTTAAATGATGAATCTGCAGAAAAAGCTGTAAAAGAACTTAAAAGTAGAACAAATGCAGAAGAATTATCTTATGATGATATGTATACATTATCAAGTGATTTAAAAGATAACAAAATAAATTCAATGTTACTTGATAAAACATACTATAATATGCTTCTTGATGAAAATGAAATATCTGAAGATGAAGTAAAACTAATACATAGTTTTAATATTGAAGTAAAGAAAAAAGTTACAAAACAAAATGTTGATACGTTAAAACCATTTAACATATTCTTATCTGGAAGTGATGCTAGAAGTAATTATATTGCTAGTAAAACTAGAAGTGATGTTAATATGATTATAAGTGTAGATCCAAAGGAAAAAACAATTCTTTTAACAAGTATACCAAGAGATTATTATGTTTCAGTTTATGGTAAAACTGGTTTAAAAGATAAACTTACTCATGCAGGTATTTATGGAATAGATACAAGTGTTAAAACTGTTGAAAACTTATTTGATATAAATATTGATTATTATATAAAAGTTGGATTTTCTTCAGTTATTGAAGTTGTTAATTTAATAGATGGAATAGATATTGAAAGTGATAAATCTTTTGTAAGTCATTGTGGTGATGGTGGAGCAATAAAAACAAATGTTAAAAAAGGAATGAATCACTTTAATGGTGGTGAGGCTTTAAGTTATGCAAGAGAAAGATATGCATATGCTTTAGGTGATAGACATCGTATTTTAAATCAACAACAAGTATTAGAAGCAGTTATTAATAAAGTAACTACTGATAAATCTATTTTATTAAAATATGATAAATTACTTAAATCTTTAAGTAAACTATATAAAACTAACATTCCTAGTGAACTTATTTCTTTATTAGTTAAAAATCAACTTGAAGATATGAGTGGATATAAAATAAAAAGGCAAAGTGTTTCAGGATCTGATGCATCAATGAACACTTATACAGCACCAAGTAAAAAAAGATATGTTATGATTCCTTATGAAAAAGATGTAAAAAAAGCTAGTGAAAACATTAAGAAATATGCTTAATGTTTTTTCTTGTTTTAAATGATTACTTAATGTATAATTATTCTAGATTGGATGGTTAATATGAAAAATATTAAATTATTATTAATAAATATGTTTAATGGTTTCTGTATGGCACTTGCTGATTCAGTACCTGGAGTTTCTGGTGGAACAATTGCATTTCTTTTAGGTTTTTATGATGAATTCATAAATTCTTTAGATGATTTATTTAGAGGAAACATTGATGCAAAGAAAAAAGCATTTATATTTTTAATTAAACTTGGCTTAGGTTGGTTTATTGGATTCTTACTTGCAGCAACAATACTTTCAAGTATGTTTACAAGTAAAATATATGAAATGAGCTCATTATTCTTAGGATTTATAATTTTTTCTATTCCTCAAGTTATAAAAGAAGAAAAGGATTCAGTAAAGGGACATTATAAAAATATTGTATTCTTAATATTAGGAGCATTACTTGTAGCAGGAATAAGTTACTTTACAACTCATTCAAGTTTAGGAGTTGATGTTAATAACTTAAGTCTTTTCAACATTTTATATATATTCTTTTCTGCAGCTATTGCAATTACAGCAATGGTTTTACCTGGTATAAGTGGTTCAACTTTACTTTTGATTTTCGGCTTATATATTCCAATTATTGGAGCAATAAAGAAATTTATTAGTTTTGATTTTTCAGTTGTACCATTACTTACAGTATTTGGTTTAGGTATGATTTTTGGTATAGTTGCTTTTGTTAGAATATTAAAAAATTGCTTAAATAATCATAGAAGCAAAACAGTATATTTTATTTTAGGTATGATGGTTGGGTCTTTATATGCAATAATTAATGGACCAACTACTCTAGAAGTTCCAATGGAAATAATGACATTTAAAACATTTAATATATTATTTTTTATAATAGGTGCTTTTATAATTGTTATATTAGAAGTACTAAAAAGAATGATGTTGAAGAAAGATTAATTCTTTTTTTTTAAAATGGAGGATTCATGGCAAATATATTTGATTATATAAAAAAATATGGTGATAAAACTTTTGAAGAAAAAACATTTAATGAAGTAGATAATCTTATATTTTCTTCTTTATCTTATATAGATTATAAAGATATACTAATTAGTAAAAAAATAACTATTCAAGAATGTGCAAAAATATTTTTTGATAAATATACTAAAAAAGAAATAAAAAATTTTGTACTTGCAACAAGAGATGCAATTGATATATTAGAAAGTATTAAAGATACGAATAGATATAAAGATTTATTCCTATACAATTATACTTATCAATATAATGATGATTTACAATTTTCATGTTTATTTATTGAAATAAGTAAAAAGCTAAGTTACATATCTTTTGAAGGAACTGACGATTTAGTAAGTGGATGGAGGGAAGATTTTGAGTTAGCTTATAAATTTCCAATTTCTTCTCAAGCAGCTGCTATAAAGTATATTAATTCTCATATTTCGCCATTTTCAAGAAGAAAATATATGGTTGGAGGGCATTCTAAAGGAGGTAACATTGCTTTAGTAGCTTCAATGTATGCTAACCATTTAATAAGAAATAAAATAGTAAAAGTCTATAGTAATGATGGACCTGGTATATTAAAAAAAGAAATATTATCAAAACAATATGAAAGGGTACTACCTAAATATGAACTTATTATACCTGATTCTAGTGTAGTTGGTTTACTCTTAAGACATAAAAGTGACTATGTAGTTGTTAAATCTTCTAATAAAGGACTTATGGCTCATGAACTTACAAGTTGGCAAATAGATGAAGATCATTTTAAAAGATGTAGTTTATCAATGTTTAGTAAAAGAATAGATAAAAGTATAACTGAATGGTTAGAAACTTATGATCTTGAAACACGTGAAAAATTTGTTAAAGATTTATTCTCAATATTTAAACGTGCTAAAATAAAATCTCTTTTAGATTTAAAAGGTAATAAACTTAAAAATACTCTTGCAATTATAAAAGAAAGTTCAAAGTTATCTAAAGAGAGTAAACAGATGATTAATGATTTAATTCGTTTCATAGTTTTATATATAAATAAAGATGTAGATGATTAATTTGACATTAAACATCTTTTTTTATGTATACTTTTTTTATGTTATGATATAATTTAAGTAAGAATAGAAGGAATGTTTATGGAATTTGTTACACGACATTTAATTATAAAAAAATTTATACCTGAATATATCTCCATAATGTATGAGACTTGGGGATGTGATAAGGAAGTAGGAAAGTATATGCCTGGATTTAGAACTGACTGGGATATTGAAGGATTTACTGATTATATTTTAAGAACTTATAAAGATGAATATCATACTAGGGCAGTTATTCAAGATAAAGAAACAAATAAAATAATTGGAAATATTTCTTTATATCAGGAAGATAGTAGAAGTAAATCAGTTAATATTTGGTTAATTAAAGATTATTGGAATCGTGGTTATGGAACTGAAACTCTAAAAGGTATAATTAAAGAAATGAAAAAAATAAAACTAGAATGTTTATATGCTACATGTGATGGAAGAAATATAGGAGCTAAAACTATGTTAGAAAAATGTGGTTTTGAACTAATTGATACTATAAAAAATTACCGTAAAGACATAGATGGCGTATTAGGTGATGAGCTTTTATATGAACTTGAACTTAATTAAAAGGTACTTTAAAAAAAGTATCTTTTATTATATAATAATTCCGTGATGTTTATGGAATTGTTAAATGAAGAACTTATTAAAAAAATTAGTAAGTCTAAAGGTGAAGATGAATGGATGCTAGAATTTAGACTTAATTCATATAGAAAATTTTTAGAACTTGAAAATCCGACTTTTGGACCTTCTATTGAAATAGATTTTTCTAAGCTTAATTATTATAAAAAAGAAGGTAATTTAACAAATGATTGGAATAATGTCAGATGTGATATAAGAAATAGATTTAAGACATTGGGTGTAATTGATGCAGAACAAAAACATTTAAGTGGAGTTTCAAATCAAATTGAAAGTGAAGTAATTTATCATAATGGACGTGATGAAGTTAATGAAAAAGGAGTAATTTTCTTATCAACAGATGAAGCATTAAAACAATATCCAGATCTTTTTAAAAAATATTTTAATAACTTAGTTAAATATGATGAAAATAAATATACAGCTTTAAATGGGGCTTTGTGGAGTGGAGGATCATTTATTTATATTCCTCCTTATACTAAACTTGATCGACCTCTTCAAAGTTATTTTAGAATTGAATCTTCTTCTTTAGGTCAATTTGAAAGAACTATTATTATAGTAGATGAAGGAGCTGAACTTTCATATATTGAAGGTTGTACAGCTAAAAGTTATTCAGTTTCTTCCTTACATGCTGGAGTAGTTGAGATATATGTTGGTAAAAATGCTAAATGTAAATATTCAACAATTCAAAATTGGAGTAAAGATGTTTATAATTTAGTTACTAAAAGGGCAATAGTATTAGATAATGGACTTATGGAATGGGTAGATGGTAATGTTGGAAGTGGTGTTACTATGAAATATCCTTCTTGTATTTTAAAAGGAAATAATGCAGTTGGTAATTCTATTTCAATAGCTTATGCCAAAGATAATCAACATCTTGATGCTGGAGCTAAAATGATTCATATTGGAGAAAATACTAGAAGTAACATAGTTTCAAAAAGTATTGCTGATGGTAATGGTGTTGCTAATTATCGAGGTAAAGTTAAAATATGTTCAAGTGCTAAAAATTCTTACGCATCTATTAAATGTGATACGATTTTACTTTCTGATGATTCAGTAAGTGATACTTATCCAATAAATGAAGTTTTAAATGATTCAAGTAAACTTGAACATGAGGCAACAGTTTCTAAAATAAGTGAAGAAAAAATGTTTTATTTAAGAAGTAAAGGTTTATCAGAATCTTTAGCTAAAGAAATACTTATTATGGGTTTCATAAGCGATTTTAAAAAAGAATTACCTATGGAATATGCAGTTGAACTTAATAGATTAATGAAAGAAATTTAAAATATGCTAAACTTTATAATTAGTATTTAAAATGACACAGATTATTTTTATCTGTGTTATTTTTATGACAAATTATTGAAAAAAGTACAGAATTTCACTAATTTCTGCGTTTTTACAGAGTAACTTAAATTGTGGTAACTTTTCTTTGGAAAGGAGGAAAATTATGCATAATGAAGTTTATTTAATAGGTCGATTAACAGAAGATCCAACTTTAAAAAGTATTGGAGAAGAAAAAGATATGTTAACTATTAATTTAGCTGTTCAAAGAAGTTATAAAAATGAAAATGGAATATATGAAACCGATTTTATTCGTTGTATTCTTTGGAATGGTATAGCTAAAAACACAAGTGAATATTGCCATAAAGGTGATTTAGTTGGTGTTAAAGGAAGACTTCAAACAAGAAAATATGAAGATGAAAATAAAGAAGATAAATATATTACTGAAGTAATAGTTGATAAAGTTTCTTTTTTAGCAAGTAAAAGAGAAACTGAATAGTTATTTTAATTTTCTCACCAAGTATGATAGTTTTGCTATCATACTTTTTTTGATATAATGAATTTATAAAAATAGAATTGAGGAAACATTTATGGAAAACAAAAAGAATAAACTTATATTGTTTGACTGGGGTGGAATTGTCGAAAATCATGAAGGTGAAAATGGAACATTTGCAGCATGGATTCGTTTCTTAAGAAAAATCGGAATTCAAGATTTAAATGATTTAGGTGAGTATTCTTTATCAGATAAAAAGACTTTAAAAGATATGGAAAACGTATATTTAGATTTAAAACAAAGATTTAATTTACAAGTAAGTTTTCAAGAATTTTTGAGTGAATATAGAAATACACTCAGAGATGTTGATTATTTTAAAGATGTAAGTGAATATGAAAAAAGTTTAAAAGATAAATGTTTTATAGGTGTTTTATCTAATTTATGTATAATGGATAAAGAAAGAATTGATAAACAACTTAATTTAGATGAATATGATTATGTATTTTTATCATATGAATTAGGAATGAGAAAACCTAATAAAGAAATATATGAATATGTTATTAATCATGTTCCATTTGAAAAAGAAAATATTTTATTTTTAGACGATGCAATTAAAAATATAGATGTGGCTTTAAATGTTGGAATAAAAGCTAAACAAGTAAATGGTTATGATCTAGATTATATAAAGTCATGTGTAAATGAGTTTTTAAATGAATAATTATTTAGTTTGTATGATATAATGAATTAAGCGAAAGAAGGGTAAATATGGAAATATTAAAAGCAATTTTATTTGGTATAGTTGAAGGTATTACTGAGTGGCTTCCTATATCAAGCACAGGACATATGATTTTATTAAATGATTTTATTCATTTAAATGTAAGTGATGATTTTTATAAATTATTTGAAGTAGTAATTCAGTTGGGTGCAATACTTGCCGTAGTGTTATTATATTTTAAAAGTATTTGGCCATTTAATAAAGAAAAAAAAGAGAGAGTAGATACTTTCTCACTTTGGGGTAAAATATTAGTTGCATGTGTACCTGCAGCAGTTATTGGTATTCTTTTTGATGACTGGTTTGATGCTCATTTTTATAATAGTATAGTTGTTTCAATAATGCTTATTCTTTATGGTATAATTTTTATTATTTTTGAAAGAAAAAATATAGGTAGTAAGACTACAAAAAGTTTAAAAGATATTACTTATAAACAAGCATTTATTGTTGGAGTTTTTCAAGTACTTGCATTAATTCCAGGAACTAGTAGAAGTGGAGCAACAATTGTTGGTGGATTGCTTATTGGACTTGAAAGAAAAACTATAGCTGATTTTACATTTTTACTTGCCATACCAGTTATGGCAGGAGCTAGTTTACTAAAATTAGTTAAATATATTAAAGATGTTGGGGTTGTTTTTGCAACAGGTGAACTTATGATTTTAGGAATTGGCTCATTAGTCGCATTTATTGTAAGTATAATAGTAATAAAGTTCTTATTATCTTATATTAAAAAACATGATTTCCAAGCATTTGGTTGGTATAGAATTGTTCTTGGAATAATCGTACTTTTATATTTTTTAGTACTTAAATAGACTTGTTATAAACAGGTCTTTTTTATATAATAAATATGAAATGGAAGTGTTAAATATGATTGCGGTTGTTACTGGTGGATGTAAAGGTTTAGGTGAAAATTTTACTAAATATTTACTTTCTTTAGGTTATAAAGTTTATGCAATTTATAATAAAAGTGTTGATAATGCTTATATAATGGAAAATGAATATGAAAACTTAAGATGTATAAAATGTGATATTAGGAAAGAAAGTGAAGTTGATTCGATATTTTTTAATATAGATGATATAGATATTCTTATAAATAATGCAGCTATTTCTAAAGATGAAGATATATTCAAAAAAAGCGGAAAAGATTTTTTAAGTGTTTTAGAGACGAATGTTGTGGGTACTTTTTTAGTTACAAAGTACGCATTACCTAAAATGAGTGAAAAAGGGGTAATTATTAATATTAGTTCTAATAATGCAATTGATAATTTTAATCCAATAAGTGTTGATTATGATGCTTCTAAAGCGGGAGTTAATATGTTAACAAAAGACTTTGCAGTTGTTACTGATAGAAAAGTAGTTGCTTATGCACCTGGTTGGATAGGAACAAGTGAAGTAATAAATATGAATCAAGATTTCTTAAAGATAGAAATGGAAAAAGTAGGTCAAGAAAAATTAATTGATCCAGATGATTTAGTTAAATATATAATAAGTGATGTTGAAAAACGTGAAAGTGGAGATATTGTGGAGGTAAAAAATTTATGACAAGAGATGAAATAAAAGAATTAGTATTAAATTGTGAAAATGAATTAACAGATGAATTTAAAAAAATAGATGACAATAAGTTTTTCTTCAGTGAACAAGTTTTAAATAGTTTTAAAAAGAATAACTTAAGTGAAAATGCTTTTAATTCAACTACTGGTTATGGATATAATGATTTAGGTAGAGAAGTAATTGAAAAAGTCTATGCAGATATTTTTAAAAGCGAAAGTGCAGTTGTTAGAAGTCAATTTATATCAGGATCTCATGCTCTAAATGTAACATTTTTTGCTCTTTTAAGACCTGGAGATTTACTTCTTTCAATAAGTGGATGCCCATATGATACATTACATGAAGTAATTGGCATTAAAGAAAATCCAAGTTCGCTTGCATCTTTTAATATAAACTACCATGAAATAGACTTAATTAATGATGACTTTAACTATGATGCAATTGAATCATTTCTAAAGAACACAAAAGTTAAAGTAATTGAAATACAAAGAAGTAAAGGGTATTCAACTAGAAAATCTTTAAGTATAGAAAAATTAGAAAAAGTTATTAAATTAATTAAAAGTATTGATAATGATATAATAGTTATGGTGGATAATTGTTATTGCGAATTTGTTGAAAGAAAATCACCTATTGAAGTAGGAGCAGATGTTGCCGTTGGTTCTTTAATCAAAAATTTAGGTGGAGGAATTGCACCAAATGGAGCATATGTAGTTGGTAGAAGTGATTTGATTAAGTTGGTAGGTGAAAGACTTACACTTCCTGGAGAAGGTTTAGAAGTTGGACCAACTCTTGGTATAAATAAACAAATTTTAGAAGGTTTATTTTTTGCTCCAAGCGTTGTTGCTTCCTCTTTAAAAGCAGCAGTTTTAACAAGCAAGGTAATGGAGAGTCTTGGTTATGATGTTGAACCGAAATATAGTGATCATAGATGTGATATAGTTCAAAACATTATATTTAGAGATAGAGAAAAATTAATAAAATATGTTCAAGGTGTTCAATATGGATCTCCAATTGATGCAAATGTAACAGCAATTCCTTGGGATATGCCAGGTTATGATGACCAAGTTATAATGGCTTCAGGTTCATTTACACAAGGTTCAAGTATTGAGTTTTCATGTGATGCACCTATTAGAGAACCATATATTGCATATCAACAAGGTGGATTAACTTATGAGTATGGTAAACTTGGCCTTATAAGTGCAATAGAAAATCTAGAGAAGTAGAGCAAAGTTCTGCTTCTTTTTTATGAGAAAATTCTGTTCATTGAACAAAACTGCCCAAAATGGCAAAAAAGTTCAATGAAATAAAAGAGAGAATCTTATTATGGAAGAAAAAATAATTGAAAGAAATGACTATTTAGATAAACTAATTACAAGAAAAGTATAGATTAGAAAAATAAAAGATATAAAAAAATAAAAGTTTTTGCAAAATAAATTGCATAGCTTTTTTTAAAGTGTGTAAAATAATTTGAAAAAAGTGTAAAAAAATTTGTAAAATTAAGTTTTTTCTCAACAAAATAAATTGACAATCAGGTTGATATGATATACTAAAAATGTAAAAAATAGAGGAGTTGTGAACAATGAAAAGGAAATCGATTATAGCAGTTACTATACTATTATTAACAATAGGATTTGCGGCTATATCAACAACATTAATAATTAATGGAAGTACAAAAGTAGGAGAAAACACAGATGATTTTAGTGTTATTTTCACTAAAGCAACATTAGATGGACAAGATGTATATGCAAATGTAATAGATGGTACAAAGAAAATAATTACATTTGAAACAAATGATTTAAAAACACTTAATCAAACATCAGTACTAAATTATGAAGTAACAAATAATTCAGCGAACTATGATGCTGAAGTGCAAGTTAATTGTAAAACAAAAGAAAATACAACAGCAAAATATACAAGTGTCAAAAATGAACTAGACGGAAATGCAACAGTTATAAAAGCAAAAGAAACTTTAAATGGAACATTAACAGTAACACTTGATAAAACTTCAACGGAAGAAGTGAGAGAATGGTATGTATGTACACTTACATTTAATGCAGTAGAAAGAGATACATTAGGACAAGAAATTCCTGATCCAGTATCATTTGCAACTGATAGTTGGCAAACAATACAAAAGGCAGTAAAATCAGGAAATACAGATAAATATAATGTAGGAGACACAAAAGAAGTAGACTTAGGAACTTTTGGAACAAAGACAGTAAGAATAGCAAATAAAAGTGCATGTATAAATGGAGAAACAAGCAAAACAGCATGTGGATTTGTAGTTGAGTTTGCAGAGGTAATAACGTTTAAACGATTTAATAGTACAAAAACAAATGTAGGTGGATGGAGAGATTCAGAATTACGTGGATATATAAATGATACAATATATAATTCTCTTCCAAGTGATTTACAAAATGTAATAACTTCAACAAAAGTAATATCAGGCCATGGAGGTACAAGTGGAGAAACAAATTTTGAAACCCAAGATAAACTATATTTGTTTTCTACAAAAGAAGTATATGGTGAAGCAATACGTGATACTATTGATAAGGAAACTAAACAATTAGATTATTATAAAAACTTAGGAGTAACAAAAGCTAATTATTACAAAGCAACAAAACCAACCGGCAATAGTCAAAATTCTTGGAGGCTTCGTTCAGCAGAGTCTATAAATACGAATAACTTTATTTATGTTGAGTACACTGGTCAGTGGAACAATAACTACCCTGCGGACTGCACTGCTGGAGTCTCACCAGCATTTAGAATACAAGGTTCAGAGGAACCAATGGTAGCAAAATCATTTGCAACAGATTCATGGTCAACAATAGCAGCAAATGTAAAATTAGGGAATACAGAAAAATACAATGTAGGAGATACAAAAGAAGTAGACCTAGGTTCTCTTGGAATACATACAGTAAGAATAGCAAATAAAAGTGAATGCACAAATGGAGAAACAAGTGAAACAGCATGTGGATTTGTAGTTGAGTTTGCAGATATAATAACAA